>Ga0080006_1146268_pt1 | contig 80689 bp, 67 predicted proteins | sample RS3BMetagenome_FD_69209 | JGI IMG/M metagenome (GOLD analysis project Ga0080006, IMG submission 69209) | Ferric oxide microbial mat and aquatic microbial communities from Rainbow Spring, Yellowstone National Park, USA - RS3B (SPADES... ... | reverse complement strand
ACGCCCCGCTCAGCCCGCCACCTCTCGACGACGAACCGGGGCCTGCTACCGGGCTCTCCGGCGTTTACCCGGACGGGACTCCCACCCGCTGGGCTGATCCAGTTTTCAGGACGCACCATGGGCTCCACCCTACCGGTGCGACGGTCCGAAAAGGCCGGTACACGGCACCCGTTCGCGGTCGGTCCTTCCCTCGCCGCCCCGAGGATGCGCGGCCGCGGCCCGCTAACGTCGACGGCGATGCCGTACCCGCCGGGCCTGCACGTGGTCGATCGCGCCCCGACGGCGGCGCCGGTGGCCGACGGCCCTGGCTCGCCGACGGTGGTGCTCGTCCACGGCTCGCTGGACCGGGCCGAGAGCTTCGGTCGCACCGCCCGGCGGCTGGGGGATCTCCGCCTGGTGACCTACGACCGCCGCGGTTACCACGGGTCCCGCCGCGCCGGTGTGACCGACCTGACCGGCCACGTCGACGACCTCGTCGCGCTGGTCGACGCCTGCGCCGACGGCGGCCCCTCACCGGTGGTGATCGGTCACAGCTTCGGCGGCACCGTAGCCGTGGGCGCGGCGTTGGCGGCGCCCGAGCTGATCGGCGCCGTCGGTGCGTGGGAGCCACCGATGCGGTGGCTCGGCTTCTACCCAGGGCGCCGGATCGGGCCGCTCGGAACGGCCGAAGAGGAGGTCGTCGGGTTCGTCGACCGAATGGTCGGGGAAGGCGCCTGGGACCGGCTCGGCGCCCGCGGTCGGGCCGAGCGGCTGGCCGACGGGCCGGCACTGCTGGCCGACCTGGCCGACCTCCGGGTGCCGGCGGCCCCGTTCGAGGTCACTGCGCTGCGCGTCCCGGCGGTGTTCGGGCGTGGCGGCCCGGCCTCACGCCCCCACCACCGGGCGACGGTCGAGTGGTTGGCGGCGCACGTGCCCGGTGCTGAGCGGGTGGACGTCGAGGCGGCGGGCCACGGCATCCACCTCTCGGCACCCGACGCCTTCGCACGTTTCGTCCGCCGGACCGTCGCCGTCGCCCGCCCGCTCTCGCCGGCAGCCGAGGGGCGCCGCCGGTGAGGGTGCTCGTCAGTGGCGCCCACGGCATGATCGGGTCGGCGGTCGTCGCACGTCTGGCGGCCGAGGGCCATGCCGTCGTGACGCTCGAACGGCCCGGCTCCGAACGGCGACCGGTACCGGGGACGACCGGCTCGGTGCGCTGGGACCCCCCCGCCGACACGCTCGACCGGACGGCCCTGGCCGACGGCGGGCGGATCGACGCGGTGGTCCATCTCGCCGGCGCCGGGATCGGCGATCGCCGGTGGAGCGCCGCTCGTCGCCAGGAGCTGGTGGCCAGCAGGGTGGGCTCGACCAGTCTGCTGGCCACCGAGCTGGCGAGCGCCGCCACGCCGCCCGACGTGCTCGTGAGCGCGTCGGCCGTGGGCTTCTACGGTGACCGCGGTGACGAGGAGCTGACCGAGGACGACCCGCCCGGCGACGGGTTCCTGGCCGACCTGTGCCGGCGATGGGAGGACGCCACCGCCCCGGCCGCCGAGGCGGGCATCAGGGTCGTGACGCTGCGGTCCGGCATCGTGCTCTCGCCCACCGGTGGCGCCCTCGCCCGCCAGCTGCCGCTGTTCCGCCTCGGGCTCGGCGGCCGCCTCGGCGACGGCCACCAGTGGGTCAGCTGGATCACCCTCACCGACGAGGTGGGCGCGGTGGTGCGGGCGATCACCGACCCGGGCCTGCGCGGCCCGGTCAACGCCGCCGCCCCCCAGCCGGTGACCAACGCCGAGCTCACCAGGGCGATCGCCCGGGCGGTCCACCGACCGGCAGTGCTGTGGGTGCCGCGGGCCGCGCTGGCGCTGGCGCTCGGCGGCCAGCTGGCCGACGAGATGCTCCTGGCGAGCCAGCGCGTACGGCCGGCCCGCCTGACGGCGGTCGGGCACCGGTTCGAGCATCCCGAGGTCAACTCCGCCCTGGCCGCCATCCTCGCCGGACACTGAGTCGGGCGTCGCGGCCAGTGCCGACGCCCGTCGACCGCCTGCGGTGGTCGGTGCTGGCCGTCGGCGTCGCCGCGCTGGCGACGGCGGTCGGGCTCGACAGCCGGGCGGCCGGCTCGGCGGCCGCCCAGGACTGGCCGCCGTTCGTCCTCGTCGCCGGCCTGTTGCTGGTCGGCCGGGCGGCGGCCGACGACGGGCTCTTCGAGGTCGGCGGCTCGTTGATGGCCCGAGCCGCCCGAGGCGGGTTCAGCCTGCTGGCCGGCGCCGCCGTCCTGCTGGCGCTGGTCACTGCCGTCCTCAACCTCGACACCGCCGTCGCCTTCGTCACCCCGGTGCTCGTCCTGGCGGCGCGCAACCAGGGCAGCGACGAGGAGCCCTACCTCTACCTGGCGTTGTTCCTTTCGAACGGGGCATCGCTGCTGCTGCCGGGATCGAACCTGACGAACCTCATCGTCCTCGGAGAGCATCACGTCACCGGGGCGGTGTTCGCCGCCCACATGGCGCCGGCCTGGGCGGTGACGTCGGTGACGGTGCCGCTGGTGGTCGCGCTCTTCTACCGCCGCAGCCTCGCTCGGCAAACCCGGCCGGTCGACGGCACCGATCGGCGCATGGTCCCTGGGCTCGGCGTCGTCGCCGTCGCCGTCGCCGTCGTGGCCATCGTGCTCCTGAGCGGCGGGGCGGTGGCGCTGGTCGTCGTCGCCACCGGCATGGTCGCCGTCGGCTGGCGGGTGGTGCGGGGTCGGATGCCGCTCGACGAGGCGAGGCGCTCGGTCGACGTGCCGGTGCTCGCCGGGCTCTTCGGGCTGGCGATGGGCCTCGGCACCCTCGGGCGAGCCTGGTCGTGGCCGAGCTCGCTCGTCGCCCACGGCTCCTCGTGGGCGGCGGCCGGTGTCGGTGGGCTGACCAGCGTCGTCGTCAACAACCTCCCGGCCGCCTCGCTGCTGGCCGCCCGACCGGTGGCCGACCCCTACGCCCTGCTGGTCGGGCTCAACCTCGGACCCAACCTGGCGGTCACCGGCTCGTTGTCAGCGGTGCTCTGGCTGCAGGTGGCCCGGACGGTCGGCGCCCGACCGTCGGCACTGCGGGTGAGCAGGCTCGGGATCGTCGTGGCGCCGCTCTCGATCGCCGCCGCCGTCGGCGCCCTGACGCTGCTCAGGTGAACGGGAACCCGGGGACCGGGTGGTCGCACGGCCGCGGCCCGTCGCCTCCTGGCGGTCCCCAACGGGTCGACAGCAGCTCCTCGTGTGCCGACCCGTCCCCCTTCACCCCGCTCACGAGCGGCGACTGGCACAACAAGAGCGCCCCGCCGAAGAGCACGAGCAGCGACAGCGCCTCGAGCGGTCCCCACGCGCCTGCCGTCCGGAGGTTGTCGCCGAAGAGGGCGACGCCGAGGAGGATGCTGGCCAACGGGTCGAGCAGGACGAGCGTGGACTGTGAGGCGGCGATCGGCCCGGCGTGGTAGGCGTTCTGGGTGAGGAAGACCGCCGCCACGCCGAAGGCCGCCAGACCGTAGGTCTGCCAGTGCCAGAAGATCGCCACCCAGTCCTTGGCGACGAGGCCGGTGACCACCTTGGTCATCGTCGCCGTGAAGGCATAGCCCACCGCCGCCGCCGCGCCGAACATGCTCGCCCGCCACCACCGCGGCCCTCGCCGGGCCAGCCAGACGGCGACGCCCATCGCCAGCACGCACGGCAGGCCGACCTCCAGCCATTCGACGTTGGACGGCACCGCGTTCCCGCCGGTCGGCGAGGCGAACACGAGAAAGCCCGCCAGCCCGGCGGCGGCAGCCGTCGCCCCGAGCCACTCCCTCCAGCCGACGGCGAAGCGGAAGAGCGTCCCGAGGATCAGCACCAGGAAGAGGAGCTCCGTCGTCAGGATCGGCTGCACCTCGCTCAGCCGTCCGAGGTGGAGGGCGACTGCCTGGGCGAGAAAGGACACGATCATGAGAAGGAGGCCGAACAGCCAGACCGGCCGCCGCAGCGCACGCGCCACGAGCCGCAGCTTCATGCTGTCCTCCGGTGGCGCATCCTCGACCCCCATGCGCTGGAACACGCTGGTCGCAGCGTTGGCGACGGCGGCGACGACAGCGAGGAGGTAGACCATCGGATTTCGTCTCGAAGTCTACGGGCTGGGTCACCTCGTGGTGCCGGCGTCGAACTCAGGCGACACGACGATGGCCGGCGACCGGATCGGTCGCCGGTTGCGCCGGCACCGCCCATCTCCGGCGCCGTCACCCGGTGCGGCGCTGGCCAACCTCACGCCCCGTCAGATCGTCGGACAGATCGACCTCAGCGGCCCCCCAGATCGCCGATTCGTCCAGCCCCGTGTCCTCTTGACGCCAGGAATGTGACGAATGGGAAACCGCGCCACCCGAAATGTGGCGATTGCGTTACGGTTGCCCGGTCTGGTGCTGCTGGTGGCCCAGGGGAACAGTGGGTCGCTCCGGCGACCGAGGAGGGCAAAGAGGATGAGAGGACTCTGGTTGGTCCGCAAGGTGCTCGCCGCTGTGCTCGGCGTGCTGGCGCTGGCGGTGAGCCTTGTGGTGGTGGCACCGGCGACCGGTGCGTCCGCCGCGTCGTCGCCCAAGGGCGGCACGGCCGTGTTCGCCGAGCAGCCGCAAGCGCCGCCGAACTTCATCTTCCCCTTCATGAACCTGGCGTACTTCAGCGTCTACAACATCAACCAGTTCCAGTACCTGATGTACCGGCCGCTCTACTGGTTCGGGAAGGGAACGACGCCGGACCTGAACCTCCAGCTGTCGTTGGCCGACAACCCGGTGTTCTCCAACAACAACACCCAGATCGTCATCAAGCTCAAGAACTACAAGTGGTCCGACGGCGAGTCGGTGACCGCGCAGGACGTCATGTTCTGGATGAACATGCTCCACGCCGAGAAGACCAACTGGGCGGCCTACGCGCCGGGCGGAAACCAGATCCCCGACAACGTGAAGAACGTGGTCATCAACAACCCGCACCAGCTGACGTTCACGCTGACCGGCTCCTACAACCCGTACTTCTACACGTACAACCAGCTGTCGCAGATCACCCCGTTGCCGGTGGCGTGGGACAAGACGTCGCCGACGGCCGCCGCCGGTTCCGGCGGGTGCTCGGCCGCCGCCTACGGGACGGCCGACGCCGCCTGCGCCGCCGTCTACACCTTCTTGTCGACCCAGTCGGGCTACGACCCGAACAACCCGAAGGCGGCCAACAACTCGCTGCCGACCTACGCCACCAACCCGCTGTGGCAGGTGGTCGACGGCCCGTGGCACCTGACCCACTTCGACGCCACCGGGAACGTCACGATGGCGCCGAACCCGTCGTACTCGGGCCCGGTGAAGCCGACGCTGTCCAAGTTCGTCGAGGTGCCGTACACGTCGGACACGGCCGAGTACAACGCGTTGGTCGGCGGCAAGCTCACCTACGGCTACCTGCCGCCGCAGGACATCACCGCCAACGCCGTGAGCACCACCCAGTCCGGCCCGAACAACCCGCGCCTGAAGAGCAAGTTCAACCTGCTCCCGCTGTACGGCTGGGCGATCAACTACTTCCCGTACAACTTCAACTCGACCGGTGACAACGGGGCGGCCGGGAAGATCTTCTCCCAGCTCTACTTCCGCCAGGCCGTGCAGTACCTGGTGGACCAGCCGCTCTACATCAATCGGATCGGGCACGGCTACGGCGTCCCGACCTACGGCCCGGTCCCGGTGACCCCGCCGAACTCGTTCGCCTCGTCGTTCGAGAAGTCGAACCCGTACCCGTACAACCCGGGCAAGGCGAAGACGCTGCTCAAGGACCACGGCTGGAAGGTCGTGCCGAACGGCACCGACACCTGCGTCAAGCCGGGGTCGGGGGCCAACCAGTGCGGCGCCGGGATCTCCGCCGGGGCGAAGCTGGCCTTCACCCTGCAGTACGCCACCGGGGCGACGATCACCACCAACACGATGAACGCTGAGAAGTCGAGCTGGGCGCAGGCCGGGATCAACATGACCCTGACCACCGCCTCGTTCAACACGGTGATCGGCAACGCCGTCCCCTGCCCGAGCGGCTGCAGCTGGGAGCTCGAGAACTGGGGCGCCGGCTGGATCTACGCCCCGGACTACTACCCGAGCGGCGAGGAGCTCTTCGCCACCGGCGCAGGGTCGAACTCGGGGAACTACTCGGACCCCACCGCCGACCAGTTGATCAAGGCGACCAACGTGAGCAACACCCCGCTCACCAGCTACGAGAACTACCTCGCCAAGCAACTGCCGGTGATCTGGCAGCCGAACTACGCCAACCCGATGGTGGAGATCGCCAAGAACCTGCAGGGCGCGACCCCGGTCAACGTCCTCCAGCAGATCACCCCCGAGTCCTGGCGCTTGAAGTAGGGCGACCGGCCCGGCGGGGCGGCACGGGGATCGTGAGGGTCCCCGTGCCAACCCGCCGCCGGTGGACGCCGCCCCCGTCGTAGTCGAGAGGGCTGCGGCGGGGGGCGCCGCCCGTTCTAGGCTGCACACGACATGCTCGGCTTCCTCGTCCGCCGGCTCGCTCAGGCGATCATCGTGATCCTGGGCGTCGTTCTGATCGTCTTCATCCTCAGCCAGCTCATCCCCGGCGGCGAGTGCAAGGCGGTGCTCGGGCCGAAGGCGACCATCGCAAACTGCAGCCACTTCAACAAGCTGAACGGCTTCAACCTGCCGGTTTGGGACCAGTTCTACCACTACGTCCTCGGGCTCTTGCAGGGGAACCTCGGCTACTCCTACAAGTTCAACCAGGGCGTGACCGCCGTCATCATGGAACGGCTGCCCAAGACGCTGGTGCTCGTCGGCACGGCGACGGCGGTGGCGCTGATCATCGCCATCCCGCTCGGCATCCTCCAGGTCGTGAAGCGCAACAAGCCGAGCGACTACATCCTCACGGCCCTCTCGTTCATCTTCTATGCCATGCCGGCGTTCCTCCTCGGCACGCTGCTCATCATCTGGCTGGCCTTCGACGCCAACATCTTCCCGGTCTCCCCTCCCGGCGACGCCTCGGCTTGGGCGGTGTTCACCGACCCCAGGGCCTTCGTCCTCCCGGTGGTCACCCTGTGCGCGCTCACCATCGCCTCGTTCAGCCGGTACATGCGCTCGTCGATGATGGACGCACTCGCCGAGGACTACGTCCGCACCGCCCGGGCCAAGGGGGCCAGCAACCGCCGTGTCCTCTACGGCCACGCCCTGCGCAACGCCCTCATCCCGATCCTCACCCTCCTCGGGCTCTCGTTGCCGGCCATCGTGTCGGGAGCGGTCATCACCGAGGACGTGTTCAACTATCCGGGGATGGGCCAGCTCACGGTCTACGCCGCCTCCAACAGCGACATCCCTCTCGTCCTCGGCACGACCCTGGTCGCCACCGTCGCCACGGTGGTCGGCTCGCTCTTGGCCGATATCCTCTACGCCGTCGCAGACCCACGCATCCGATTCGGGGGGTCATGACATGACGACCCCACTCGACCGCTTCGAGCACAACCCGGTCCTCGGTACCGAGGGCGCGCACACCGCCGTGCCGATCGGTCTCGGAGAGGCCATCGTCCCGCTCCTCCCCGAGGACACGGTGCCGGTCGGGCCGGGACCCGAAGGCGGCGAGTCGACGTCCTCCGGCGGCCTCGGCATCCAGATCCTCCGGGTCTTCGTCGAGAACAAGCTGGCGGTGGTCGGCGCACTGGTGGTGATCGCCATCGTGCTGTTCTGCTTCGCCGGGCCGAGCGTCTACCACACCAACCAGGCGAACCAGCAGGCCGCCCTCCTCAACCCCGAGAACGCCGGACCGGGGGCGGGGCACCCGCTCGGCACCGACCAGACCGGCTTCGACATCCTGGGCCGGCTCATGTACGGCGGGCAGACGTCGCTGATCGTCGGGTTCGCCTCTGCCGGGGTGGCGACCGTCGTCGGCGTCCTCTACGGGGCCCTGGCGGGGTTCTTCGGCGGCTGGATCGACGCCCTCATGATGAGGATCGTCGACGTTCTCCTCTCGATCCCGGTGCTGTTCATGCTGATCGCCCTCGTCACGATCTTCCGAGCGTCCGAGTCGCTGCTGATCTTCGTCATCGCCTTCGTGAGCTGGCTGATACCGGCCCGGTTGATACGGGGTGAGACCCTGTCCCTGCGCGTCCGCGAGTACGTCCAGGCCGTCCGGGTGATGGGCGGGAGCCGCCGGCGGATCGTCGGCCGCCACATCATCCCGAACGCCATCGGGACGATCGTCGTGTTCGCCACCTTCCAGATCGCCGACTCGATCCTCCTGCTGGCTGCCCTCGGGTTCCTGGGCTTCGGCGTCCCGGCGCCGCAGACCGACTGGGGCACGATGCTCTCCAACGGGGCCGACGCCGCCGGCAACGGCTGGTGGTGGCAGATCTACCCGGCCGGTATCGCCATCGTGCTCGTGGTGGTCGCCTTCAACTTCGTCGGCGACGCCCTCCGCGACGCCCTCGAGGTCCGCCTGCAGCGTCGCTGAGCCGCCGGCGCGTGCTCAGTCGGCCGGAGAGCTGGCCGCAGCCGTAGCCGCCGAGGTGATCGTCACCGGCGTCTGGAGGGGGAAGTGGCAGGCCGCCACGTGGCCGCCGCCGAACTCGGACAGCGGCGGCTCGACCTCGGCGCAGAGCGCCTGGGCGGCCGGGCAACGGGTCCGGAAGCGGCAACCCGACGGCGGGTCGACCGCCGACGGCAGCTCACCGCGAATCGCCGTCTCGCCGCGCGTGCGCTGGAGGTGCCCGACCTCGGGCACCGGCACGGCGTCGAGCAGTCCCCTCGTGTAGTGGTGAGCCGGGCCGGCGTACACGAGCGCCGCCGGGCCGAGCTCGACCAGCTTCCCGAGGTACATCACGCCGATCGTGTCGGCCATGTACCGGACGACGGCCAGGTCGTGGGAGATCATCACGTAGGTCAGCCCGTGGCGTTCCTGCAGGGCCTTCATGAGGTTCAGGATCTGCGCCTGGATCGACACGTCGAGGGCGGAGACCGGCTCGTCGGCGACGATCAGCCGTGGTTCGAGCGCCAACGCCCGGGCGAGGCCGATGCGCTGGCGCTGGCCGCCGGAGAACTCGTGGGGATACCGCTCGGCCGCCTCTGGGCTCAGGCCGACCTCACCGAGCAACGAGCGCACCCGCTCGCGCTGATCGGCGGCCGTCCCCACTCGCTGGACCTTGAGGGGCTCGCGGATGATCGTGCCCACCCGCATCCTCGGGTCGAGGGAGGCGTAGGGGTCCTGGAACATGAGCTGCAGGTCGCGACGACGGCGACGGAGGGCCCGGGCGTGGAGCCGGTGGATGTCCTCGCCCTGGTAGCGCACCGAGCCATGTTGGGGGCGGTCGAGCGCCACGATCAGCCGGCCGACCGTGGTCTTGCCGCAGCCCGACTCGCCCACCAACCCGAACGTCTCGCCCTCGTGGACGTCGAAGCTGACTCCCGACACCGCCTTGACCGTGCCGACGGCATGCCGGAAGACCCCACCGGCGAGCACCGGGAACTCCCGGACCATGCCCTCCACCTTCACCAGGACCGGCAGGTCGTCGAGTGACCGGCGAGCTGCCGGCGCGCCGACCACGGGTGCGCCGGGGGCGGCGGCCGCCGTCGCCACGATCGTTGTCGGCGTGGCCGCCCCGCCCTCGCCGTGCTGGCGCGGGTGGAAGCAGGCGAAGCGGTGGACGTGCGCCGTGGTGCTCCCGGCGTCCTGCAGCGGCGGCTCCTCCGTCCGGCACTCCTCGGTGGCGTAGCGGCACCGAGGCGAGAACCGGCAGTTGGTGTGAGGCTTGGACAGGTCCGGGGGCAGGCCGGGAATGCTCATCAGCCGCTCGCCGGGCTCCATCTCGAGCCTCGGCACCGAGGCGAGGAGCGCCTCGGAGTACGGATGGCGCATCCTCGAGAACAGCTCCGCCGTATCGGCCTCCTCGGCCACCTTGCCGGCGTACATCACGACCACCCGGTCGGTGCGGCCGGCGATCACCCCCATGTCGTGGGTGATGAGCATCACCGCCATCTTGAGGCGCGACCGGAGGTCGTCGATCAGATCGAGTATCTGGGCCTGGATCGTCACGTCGAGGGCGGTCGTCGGCTCGTCGGCGATCAGCAGCTTCGGCTCGCAGACGAGCGCCATGGCGATCATCACTCGCTGGCGGAGGCCGCCCGACAGCTCGTGGGGGTACTGGTCGAGGCGCTCCGCCGGGCGCGGCATGTCGACCAGCCCGAGCACCTCGAGCGCCCGCTCGCGGGCCTGCTTCTTGGTGACGTCCCGGTGCAGCCGGAAACCCTCGGAGATCTGCCTGCCGACGGTCATCGTCGGGTTGAGCGACGTCATCGGGTCCTGCGGGATGAGGGCGACCTCGTCGCCGCGCACCTGTCGCATCGCCCGCTCGTCCAAGGTGGCCAGGTCGCGCCCGAGCAGGCTGACCGTGCCGGCGGTCACGTGGCCGTTGTTGGGGAGCAAGCGCATGATGGAGAGCCCGGTCGTGCTCTTCCCGCACCCCGATTCTCCGACGATGCCGACGCACTCGCCCTCGTCGATGTCGAACGAGACGCCGTCGACCGCCACGACGGTCGACGTCCGCATCCGGAACTCGGTCCGCAGACCCTGCACCGAGAGGACGGCCACCTGTGCCACTCTAGCGGTGCTCTGTCGAATTCCCCTGCGCTGCGGGGGTGTCCCCGCCGGCGGCGGTCAGCGCCGGTAGCGGAGGCCCCCCCACGGGAGGTCGTCGACGAACGCCCAACTCCGCCGGTGGATCGCCGAGAGGCCGTACCCGCGCAGGGCGATCTTGTGCGCCGGCGACGGGTAGCCCTTGTTCTGCTCGAAGTCGTACGGCGGGAAGTGCGGCGACTCCTCGCGCATCAACCGGTCCCTGGTGACCTTGGCCAGCACCGAGGCGGCGGCCACGGCGGCGCACTTGGCGTCCCCGTCGACCACCGGCAGCACGGTGGGGGGAACTCGGACCTCCGGCATCGGCGGCAGCAGGGCGCCGTCGCCGGCACTCTCTGCCGTCGCGCCGAGGTCGAGCGGCAGCTCGACCACCTCGACCCCCCACCCGCCGGGCTCGTCGTCCGCCGACCCGGCTCCTTGGCGGGGGCCGGGCTCGCGCAACAGGTCGTAGGGACCGTCGATCAGGATCGCCTCGGGGGCCAGCTCGAGGGCGGCCAACGCCCGGAAGGCCGCCAACCGCAGCGCCACCGTCATCCCCCACCGGTCGCACTCGGCGGCGCTCGCATGGCCGACGGCACCGTCGGCACACCAGCGGGCCACCTCGCCGAAGACCGACTCCCGGCGCTCTTCGGCCAGGAGCTTCGAGTCACGCAGCCAGCGCGGCATCGAGCCGGTTCGGACCTCGGGGTTGAGGACGGCGACACCGACGGTGACCGGGCCGGCCCAGGCGCCTCGGCCGACCTCGTCGAGCCCCGCCACCCACCGGTGCCCCGACCTCCAGAGGCGGCGCTCCTCGGCGAGCGTCGGCCGTCGTCGGGGTGATGGGGCCCGCCCCGGCTTCGCCGAGGGGACGGCGGCGACCGGCGGTGGCGGCGGCGTCACCGCCGGCTGGTCGCAACGGGATCGGTGGCCATCTCTGGCGACGCTACCAACCGATCAGGACGACGGCCCGGACGGCGGCCAAGGCGGGTAGCCTCGAACGGTGCACGAGGTGGCGCTTTTCGTTCTCGCCACCGGCAGGACCCGGCGGTTCACCCCGACCGCCGTCGTCGCCCTGGCCGCCTTGGTGGGGCTGGGCTACGTCACCCTCACCTGGCGCCGGCGCCGCCTCACCGGCGGTCGGCAGGTCCCCTCCGATCGACAGCACCCCGGCCGCTTCGAGCTGACCGGCCGTCGCCCGCCGCCCCCGGCGGGCGGCTCGAACCCGGCAGACGGCTCGACGTCGCCGAACCCGGCAGACGGCTCGACGTCGGCCGCAGGTCCGACGCCGCCGGCAGCGGCCTCGGGTGTGATCCCCCCGGAGGGAGCACACGAGCCAGGCACCCCGCGGCGCTGAGCCTCACTGGTCGACGGCCGGCTCGACCCGGTCGACCAGCGGTGCCTCGACAGGGTCGAAGGCCGTGGAGAGGAAGGCTTCGACCATCTCGCTCGCCACCGTGGCGGTGGTGAGCCGCAGGCCGAAAGCGAGCACGTTGGCGTCGTTCCACCGGCGCGCCGCCTCGGCGGTCCAGGCGTCGGTGCACAGGGCGGCCCGCACGCCCGGGACCTTGTTGGCCGCCATCGCCACGCCGGTCCCGGTGGTGCAGCTGACGACACCTTTGGCCGCCCGACCGGCGGCCACGGCCTCGCCGACGGCCCGGCCGACGTCGGGCCACTCGGCCCCTTCCGCCACCACCTCGACCTCGTGGCCGGCGGCGCGCAGCTCGGACAGCAGCGACTCGGTCAGCGCCGTCCGCTCGTCGGTCCCGAAGGCGAGGCGCACCCGGTGCACGCTACCGAAGGCGCTCGGGCGCCGCCGACCGGATCGGCCGCCGCCCGCCGACCGGATCAACCGAGCCGGTCGCGCAGGACCTTGCCCATGGCGTTCTTGGGCAGCGTGTCGACGAAGTGGACCCGACGAGGACGCTTGTACGGCGCCAGGCTCCCGGCGGCGAAGGCCAGGAGCTCCTCCTCGGACACCGCCGCCGCCGGCACGACCCAGGCGGTGACCGCCTCTCCCCACTCCTCGGAGGGTCGCCCGGCCACCGCCACCTCGCCCACCGAGGGGTGGGCCAGCAGGGCGTCTTCGACCTCGGCCGGGTAGACGTTGTGACCGCCGGTGATGATCGTGTCGCCGCGGCGGCCGAGGATCGTGTGGTACCCGTCCGCCGAGACGGCGGCCAGATCGCCGGTGCGGAACCATCCGTCGACGAAGCACTCGGCGTCGGCCGCCGGCCGTTCCCAGTAGCCGCCGAAGACCGACGGGCCGGCCACCAGGAGCTCGCCGTCGTCGAGACGGACCGAGACCCCGGGCAGCGGGAGCCCGACCGTCCCGGGCCGGCGCTCCCCGTCGTAGGGGTTGGCCAGGGTGAGCAGCGTCTCGGACATCCCGTAGCGCTCGAGGACCTCGACACCGGCCACCCGGCGGACCTCCGACCACAGCGTGGCCGGCAACGGGGCCGAGCCGGCGACGCACAAACGGAGGGCGCCGAGCTCCGCCGCCCGGCCGCTGGCCACGAGCCGGTGGTACATCGTCGGGACGCCGAAGAACAGCGACCCGCGCTCGTGGCCGGCCGCGTCGAGGACGCTCCCGGCCTCAAAACGCGCCAGCACCACCGCGGAGGCCCCGGTGGACACGGTGCCGAGGAGGCCGATGCAGAGCCCGTGGACGTGGAAGAGCGGCAAGGCGAGCACCAACCGGTCGTCGCCGGTCCAGCGCCACGCCGACGCCACCGCTGCCACGCCGGCGGCGAGGTTGCCGTGCGACAGCACTGCTCCCTTCGGCCGGCCGGTGGTGCCCGAGGTGTAGACGATCATCGCCGGGTCGGACGGCGCCACCGGGCCGAGGACGACGCCGGGAACTTCGCCGGCACCGACCGGCGGAGGTCGCCCGGAGCGAGGAGGCCCGGCGTCGCTCAGGGGGTGGAGGTCGGGGCCGAGCAGGAGGGCGGACGGGGCGGCAGCGGTCACCGACCGGCCGGCCTCCTCCCGGTCGACCACCGCCACCTTCGGCCGGGCATCGCCGGCGAGCATGCCGACCTCGCGCTCGGTGAGCGCCGGGCTGAACGGCACGAGCACGGCGCCCATCCACAGGGTGGCCAGCGCCACCGTGATCGCCTCGAGGCTCGACCCGGCCGACCACAGCAGCCGGTCCCCACGGCCGACCCCGGCGCCGGCCAGCCGACCGGCGGTCGTCCGGGTGCGGTGGTCGAGCTCGTCGTAGGAGTGGGCGACCCCGTCGACGACCAGGGCCGGTGCTGCCCCGGCTGCCGTCCAGCAGGCCGCCCAGATCCACGGCAGCGGCGGGGTCGACGCCGGCATCGACCCACCCGCCCATGCGACCTCCACCCCGGTGGACACGCCGCCGCACGTTAGCGGTGCGGCGTCGGCGGCCACCGTAGGCTGGGCGCCCATGAGCCCCCGCCAGGTCGCCGTCGTCCCCCACACCCACTGGGACCGGGAGTGGTACGAGCCCTACCAGACGTTCCGGCTCGGACTCGTCGACCTGCTCGACACCCTGCTCCCGCTGCTCGAGTCCGATCCCTCCTACGCCCGGTTCATGCTCGACGGGCAGATGGCGGTCGTCGACGACTACCTCGAGGTCCGTCCGGAGAACGAGGGCCGGCTCCGTGCACTGGCCGCCGCCGGACGGCTCACGATGGGCCCGTGGTACATCCTGATGGACGAGTTCTTGGTCTCCGGCGAGACGATCGTTCGCAACCTGCAGCTCGGCCTGGACCGCGGGGCGGCCTTCGGCGGCGTGATGGAGGTCGGCTACCTCCCGGACATGTTCGGCCATATCGCCCAGATGCCCCAGCTGCTGGGTCTGGCCGGGTTCGAGCACGCCGTCGTCTGGCGGGGGGTGCCGTCAGAGGTGCACGCGACCGCCTTTTGGTGGGAGTCGCCCGACGGCTCGAGCGTCCGGGCGGAGTACCTGCCGGTCGGTTACGGCAACGGGGCCTCGTTGCCCGACGACGCCAAGGCGCTGGTCCGTCGGGTCGCCGACCACGAGCGCGAGGTCGGCGACTTCCTGATCGGTCCGATGCTGCTCATGAACGGCTCCGACCACCTCCGCCCGCAGCCGTGGCTCGGGCGACTGCTGGCCGAGGCCAACGACCTGCAGGACGACTTCCGGTTCACGATCACCTCGATCCCCGAGTACCTGGCGACGGCGCCCACCCACGGGCTCGTGCGGTGGCAGGGCGAGCTCCGCTCGGGCGCACGGGCCAACATGCTCATGGGCGTCACCTCGAACCGGGTCGACGTGAAGCGGGCGGCGGCGGCGGCCGAGCGGGCGCTCGAACGGCGAGCCGAGCCGTACGCCGCGCTCTTCCTCCCGGCCGAGGGCTGGCCGACCCGCCTGCTCGAGCTCGCCTGGCTCGGGGTCGTGCGGAACTCGGCCCACGACTCGATCTGCGCCTGCTCGGTGGACGACGTCGTCGACTCGGTGCTGCATCGTTTCGCCGAGTCGCGCCAGATCGCCGAGGGCGTGGCCGAGCGGGCCACGACGGCCTTCGCCCGCTCGATGGCGGACCCCGGACCGGTGGTCCTCAACCCTGCGGCACGTCGACGCGGCGGCGTCGTCGAACTGGTCGTCCCGGCGCACGAGCCGCCCGGATCCGAGGTGCAGGTGATCTCGGAGCGCTTCGGCCTGCCGGGCTCCATGACCCTCGACGCCGAGACCGTCCGGACGGTGCTCGCCATGATGCAGGGACCGAAGATCGACAACGACGCCTGGGTGCAAGCCGTCCGGGTCGAGGAGGACGAGACCGGCATCGACCTGACGGTCGAGATCGGTCCGCAAGAGCGCCCGAACGTCCCGATCGCCGAGGCCAAGCAGGACCTCTACACCCGGCTCGGCGCCCGCCCCGACGTGTCGGTGCGGGTGCGACTCGACCAGCCGCCGATCCGCCGGGTCGCCGCCCGGGTGACGCCTGTCGACGGCTTCGGCTGGCTGGGCTTCACCCCGGCGCCCCTCGAGCACCCGGTCTCGGTGCGGCTGGCCGACCCCGGCGACGCCGACGGCCGGCCAGGGTCGGTCGTGCTCGGCAACGGGCTGACCACGGTGGTCGTCGACCCGGTCGACGCCACGTTCTCGGTGGACGGGCTCGCCGGATTCGGTCGGCTCGTCGACGGTGGGGACCTCGGCGACTCGTACAACTACTCGCCGCCGCGCGACGACCGGCTGGTCGATGTCCCCGAGTCCGTCACCGTCGGGCTCGGTGAGCCCGGCCCGGTCCGGGGCAGCGCCTCGGTGACCGTTCGCTACCGGTGGCCCGACCACGTCGACGGGTACAGCCAGGCGCGGACCGGCGAGCAGCTGGTGGACGTCGTGACGACGATCGAGCTGCGGGCCGACGAGCGCACCGTCCGGGTCACCACGAGCTTCGTCAACCCTGCCCGGGACCACCGGCTCCGTGTGCACCTGCCGCTCCCCCACCCTGCGGCCTGCTCCGAGGCCGAGAGCGCCTTTGCGATCGTCCAGCGCGGCCTCACCGCCGAGGGGCGCCCCGACGAACGTGGTCTCCCGACCTTCCCGGCGCACCGCTTCGTCCGGGCCGGCGGCCTGACGGTGGTCCACGACGGCGTCACCGAGTACGAGCTGGTCGACATCGACGAGTCGTCGGGCACCGCCGCCGCTCGGACGATCGCGCTCACCGTGCTGCGCTCGACCGGGATGCTCTCGAGGCTCGGGATGGCATACCGGCCGTTCCCGGCCGGCCCGCTGACGCCGGTCGACGGCCTCCAGCTGGTCGGCCGGCGGCTGAGCTTCCGCTACGCCCTGACCACCGCCGAGGTCGACCCGTGGGCGATGGCCGACGAGGTGCTGCTCCCCCTCGAGGTGGTGGTGGCTCCTGGCGGCGGATGGCGCCCGGCGCAGGGCTGCGAGCTGTCGGTGGACGGGGCCGAGGTCTCGGCGCTGCGACGTGCAGCCGGGCTGCTCGAGGTGCGGGTCTTCAACCCGAAGGCCGAGGCGGCGACGGTCCGGTTCGGCGCCCGCAGCGGGTGGCTGGTCGACCTCCGCGGGCGCCCGACCGAGCCGTTCGACGGGTCCTTCGAGCTACGCCCTCACGGCATCGCCACCGTCCGCCTCCTCGGGACCTGAGCCGTCGGCCGGCGGGTGCCGGTGGGCCCGGCGGCCCGACAGCATCCACTCGCCGACCCCGCGCAGCTCCTCGAGGTCGCGCAGGACGTCGGCGAGCCGCTCCCAGCGGAGGTTGCGCCGCCGGTCGGCGGCGGTGCCGGTGCCGTCGAGATCCTGGCCGGCTCGGCCGAGCCACCACAGCTGCACCCGGCCGAGGTCCTTCAGCTGGCGCGGCCGCAGCGGCCGTCCGGCGAACGCCTCGCTCCCGTCGGCGGCCTGCAGCCGGCGGTACAGCTCGTCGGACACGAGGACGGTGCCTGGGTTGGCGATGTTGACGATCCGGTGCGCCAGGTTGACGGCGGCGCCGTAGTAGTCACCCTCACGGGTGAGCACCGGGCCGACGGCGAGGCCGACCCGGACGTCGGACAACAAGTCGTCGTCGGCGTACGCCTCGGCCAGCGACAGGCCGATCCGGGCGGCGGCGGCGACGTCGTCGACCACGAACATGACCTCGTCGCCGATCATCTTCACCACCCGCCCCCCGAGGCCGGTGACGGTGTCGTGCGAGATGTCCTCGAAGCGCCGGACCACCTGTGCCAGCTCGGACTCGCCGAGGTGCTGGCTGAGGAGCGTGAACCCGACCATGTCGGCGAACCCGACCACCAGGTCGCCCCCCTCGCCCGAGCGCGCCCGCGTCCGCGCCAGCATCGTCCGGCGGGTCGCCGCCTGCATGTGGCGTCGCCAGACGAACTCGAGCAGGCGGGCCATCGTCGGCAGCGTGGTGTCGGCGACGTCGGCGAAGGCCTCGGCCGACCGCACACTGTCCTCCTGCTCGCCGAGCACCCGCACCTCGGGAGCGATCTCGGCCTCGGCGATCCTGGCCATCGAGGACCCGATCACCCGGGCGAGCTGCAGCGCCGTCTCGACCTCGGCGGCGCCCATCTCGACCAACCGCTGGAGCAGTTGCACGGCCTCGACGTCGAGGTCGGTGAAGACGCGGTCGCTCGGGGCGACGTCGAGGAACCCGAGGGCCCGCCAGAACCGGCGCAGGAGCTCGACCGGCAGCCCCGTGAGGGCGGCCACCTCCTGCTGGTCGTAGCGGTGGGCGGCCGGGAGCACCAGGCGGTCGACGGTCAAGAGGTCGAGCACGTCGTCGGCGACAGCCGCGTCGATCTCCTCGGCGGTCGCACCTGCGGCGAGCAGTCGCCGGCGCACCCGGTCGAGCGCCTCGGTCCGGTCGTGCCCCGGCGATCCCGGCGGTCCCGGAGCCCCGACGACGTCCCCGCTCACCGCGGGAGCCCGCGCAGCAACGCCGGATCCCACTCCGGCCTGGCCGGGCGGTTCATCAGCGCCGCCAGGGCGTCGCGCGGCGACGACTTCCCCTCGACGATGTCGGCGATCTGCTCGGCGATCGGCATCTCGACGTCGTGGGCCCGTGCCAGCGTCACCAGCGGCCGGGCGGTCTTCACCCCCTCGGCCACCATCGACATTCCGGCGACGATCTCCGAGAGCGGCCGTCCGCGACCGAGCTCGTAGCCGACCGTCCGGTTCCGGCTCCGCCCGCTGGTGCAGGTGGCGACCAGGTCCCCGACCCCGGCGAGACCGCCGAAGGTCAGGGTCTGGCCGCCGAGCGTCACCCCGAGGCGGGCCAGCTCGGCCAGGCCGCGTGTGATGAGCACCGCCCGGGTGTTCTCTCCGAAGCCGAGCCCGTCGCTGATCCCGGCGGCGATCGCCATGACGTTCTTGGCCGCCCCGGCGATCTCGCAACCCACCACGTCGGTGCCCCAGTAGACCCGGAAGGTCTCACAGTGGAGACGTTCCTGCACGGTGCGGGCGTGCTCGGTGTCGGCCAGCGCCACCACGGTCGCCGCCGGCTGACCCTCGGCGACCTCGCCGGCGAGGTTCGGGCCGCTCAGCACCCCGGCCGGGTGCCCCGGCGCCACCTCGGCAACCACCTCCGACATCCGTTTCGTCGTGGCGTGCTCGATCCCCTTGGCCAGGCTCACCACGACGGCGTCGGCGCGGAGGTGGGGCGCCAGCGCCACGAGGACCGCCCGGAACCCGTGCGACGGCACGGCCATGAGCACCAGGTCGGCCTCACCGACCGCCTCGACCAGCGAGTTGGTCGCCCGGAGACCATCGGACAGCCGAATCTCGGGGAGGTACCGCGGGTTGCGGTGCTCGCGGTCGATCGTCTCGGCCAGGGATGCCGAACGGGCCCAGAGCACGGTCGGGCCCTTCGCCGACAAGAGCGCCGCCACCGCGGTGCCCCACGATCCGGCGCCAACCACCGCCGTGTGCTCGGAGCTCGACACCGCGTCGAGCCTAGACGAGTGATTCCAAGGGGTCCCGACTGACCGGGCATCCACCCCTGACGCGGCGAAGGCGTCCACGATCGGCGTTGCAAACCAACGAACGACCTTGGAGGTCACCGTGGACGCCGACCTGGACACCCTCGCGACCGCACTGTACGTGAGGATCGACGACGAGCTGAAGATGCACCCTGAGCTGGGACGACCTCGCCCGGAGATCGGCCTGTGCCCGAAGCTCTCCGACGCCGAGCTGCTCACGCTGTGCGTCATCCAGGCGCTGCTCGGCTTCACCTCCGAGACCCGGTTTCTCCGTCACGCCTCTGTGCACCTGCGTCATCTGTTCCCCTGCGTGCCCGGCCAGTCGGGCTACAACAAGCGCCTCCGGCGCGCCGCCGCTCAGCTGCGAGCAGTCATCCGCCTGCTGGCGATCGAGACCGAGAGCTGGTTCGACGACACCTGGCTCGTCGACTCCACCCCGGTCGAATGCGGGAGGTCCCGAGAGACCGCCAAGCGGTCCGATCTCGTCGGCTACGCGGGCTATGGCTACTGCGCCAGCCACTCCCGCTACTTCTGGGGCCTTCGCCTCCATCTCGTCTGCACGCCGGCCGGCCTGCCGGTGGCCTTTGCGCTCGCCAACCCGAAAGACGACGAGCGCGAGGTGCTGCGTGACCTCTTGGAGCGCGAGGCCAGCCTGCTCGGACAGCGTCCTGGCCAGGTCATCTTGGCCGACAAGGGATATCGGAGCGCCGAGTTCGAGACGTTCTTGGCCGAGCATCACGCGACGCTCATCCGCCCGGCGATGGCGGGCGAAGCACCTCGCCCTGGTGCGCAGTTCTTGAAGCCGCTCCGCCAGATCATCGAGTCGGTCAACGACACCTTGAAAGGCCAGCTCGACTTGGAACACCACGGCGGACGCACCTGGGGCGGCGTCGTGACCCGGGTGCTCCAGCGTCTGCTCGCACTGACCGCCGCGATCTGGCACAACGGCCAGCTCGGTCGGCATCCGGTCCGCTCGCTCCTCGCCTACGACCACTGATGACCCCTTGGAATTGATCATCTAGGACCGGCGGCCCCGACACGCCCGGGGCGGCGGCGGCGGCGCCCTTACACTGGCCCGATGACCGCCGGCGCCTCCGCCCTCGCCACGCCGACCGGCGTCGGGTCGAGGGGACTCCTCGGCCGCCGCGCCGTGCTCGTCCCGGTGAAGTCGTTCGGCGACGCCAAGCAGCGGCTCGGGGCCGCCCTGTCGGAGGAGGCGCGCGGGCTGCTCGTCCGCCAGATGGCCGCCGGGGTCCTGGCGGCCGCCGATCCACTGCCCTATGCGGTCGTCTGCGACGACACCGAGGTGGCCGACTGGGCGCGCCACCACGGGGCCCTCGTCGTCTGGGAGCCCGGCCGGGGCCTGAACGGCGCCGTGCAGGCCGGGGTCGAGCACCTGGCGGCCATCGGGGTGGCGTACGTGACGGTGGCCCACGCCGACCTCCCCCACGCCCGTGGGCTCGGGACACTGCCGCCGTTCGACGGCGTGACCCTCCAGCCCGACCGCCACGGCGACGGCACCAACGTGATCCGGGTCCCCGCCGACTCCGGCTTCCGCTTCACCTACGGACCCGGCTCCTTCGCCCGTCACCTCGCCGAGTGCCGCCGTCTCCACCTGCCGACGCAGGTGCTCGACGTTCCGGACCTGGCGCTCGACGTCGACTCGCCGGCGGACCTCGAGTGGGCCTGAGCCTCTCGGGCGCCGGCCCCGGCCGGGTGCTGGCGGTGAACGACCTGTCGGGGCCACCCGAGGCACCGCCCACCGTCGACCTGCCGACGCCACGGCGTGCCCTGGCCGTCGGCGCGCACCCCGACGACGTCGAGTTCGGGTGCGGCGCCACCCTCGCCAAGTGGGCAGCGGCCGGCTGCGAGCTCCATCACCTCGTTCTCACCGACGGCGCCAAGGGGACCTGGGACCCTTCGGCCGACCCCGAGGCCCTCGTCGCCGTCCGCCAGGAGGAGCAACGCCGGGCGGCGGCCGTCCTCGGCGGCGGCGACGTCACCTTCCTCGGCTTCCCCGACGGGGAGCTCCGCAACTCGGTGCGCGAGCAGTGGGAAGTCTGCCGGGTCGTCCGGTCGCTGCGGCCCGACGTGGTCCTCGGCCACGACCCGTGGCGCCGGTACCGCCTCCACCCCGACCACCGCCACGCCGGCTACGTCCTCGCCGATGCCCTCGTCGCCGCCCGGGACCCGCTGTTCTTCCCCGAGCAAGAGCTGGCGCCGCATCGCCCCGACGCCCTGCTGCTCTGGGAGGCCGACGTGGTCAACCACGTCGAGACCGTCGTCGGCCACGAGGCAGCCAAGATCGACGCCCTGCTGGCGCACCGGACGCAGTACCGCAGCACGATGGGCATCGAGGCCGGCGGCGGGCCGGAGGGCCCCGCGGCCGATGAGGCCGGCGGGGGCCCCGGCGACGGGGGTCTGGAGTCCTTCCGTCAGCGGGTGCTGGCGCAGCTGGCGGCGCACGGTCGCCTGGTCGGTTCGCCGGCCGGCGAGTGCTTCCATCTCATGACCGACCTCTGAGGCCGACCTCGCACGGCTCCAGGTCCGACGCGACGTAGGGGCCCCGTGGGGCCCCTACGTCGTTGCGACGGAGCTCCTGGTCCGGCACTCGACCGGACCGGGGCGTACGCGCTAGGCCTTCCTGGCCGTCGTCCGCCTGGCCGTCCGCTTGGCGGTCGTCCGTTTGGCCGTCGTCCGCTTGGCCGTCGTCCGCTTGGCCGGCGTCCGCTTGGCGGCCTTCTTGGCCGGTGTCCGCTTGGCGGCCTTCTTGGCCGGCGTCCGCTTGGCGGCCTTCTTGGCCGGTGTCCGCTTGGCGGCCTTCTTGGCCGGCGTCCGCTTGGCTGCCTTCTTGGCCGGCGTCCGCTTGACTGCCTTCTTCGCCGGCGAGCGCTTCACTGCCTTCTTGGCGGTCGTCCGCTTCACGGCCTTCTTGACCGCTCCGGTGGTCGACTTCCTTGCGGCAGTGCGCTTCGCCGGAGCACGTCTGGCGGCCTTCTTGGCCGGAGCTCGCTTCCTTGCGGCAGTCGCCACAGGTGCACCTTCCTTTCGTCGTTACTTGGTCGTGGTGGGCACGGCGTCGCGCCGGACGCCCGATGGCATCGGCACGCGCTGTGCGCCACCAATCGTTTGTTTTCCTGTCCTGGACGCTCCGACCGCGCGCTGCGACGCACAGGCGTTGCCGGCAGTGCTCGAAGCGTCCCTTGCTCCCCGATGGGCGCCGAAGCAGCGACGCACGAGCGTGACACGCGACAGTTCATTGCGATGCCCCCTCCGCATCGAATGCGCCGCTCCCGTCACTGTGCTCATGCCCGTCGCTCCCTCGAAGTGCATCGGGTTGTACACAATCAGAGTGCGTTTCCACGCTCAGGTCAAGGACCTTCTCGCGCGAAGCGCTCGCGCGCGACGCTGCGAGGCTCGGACGCGTGCATCCGAGCGTGCGGGGAACCACTCGTTCGCGCCTTCGTCGACCCTTTGCGGCTCACCGCGGTGGCGTGTCGCGAGGTGGCGAGCGCGTCGGTGTGCGCGTCGACTCGTCGCACCGACGCCGCCGTGTCGCGTGTCGCGTCGCACGCGCCCTCGGCGCGCTGATCCACCGAGTTGTCGGGTGGCTCACCGCGACGCCGGCGGGCGCCCCACCCCCTCGATGGCACGTCTCTGCGAGGCCGTGCAGGCGGCCGCACGGGCGGCCGAGGGCGGGATCTACCTCGGCCTCGGCTCGGGCGGCTGGGCGTGGTCCGGTGCGCAGCGCTGCGTGCTGGTGCTCGGCCCTTCCCGGTCCGGAAAGACGTCGTCCCTGGTCATCCCCAATGTCCTGGCCGCCCCGGGGGCTGTCGTCTCCACCTCGACCAAGCCCGAGGTGCTCGGGTGCACGGCGGCCGTCCGAGGGCGTCGGGGGCGGGTGCTGCTGTTCGACCCGACCGGCACCACCGAGCCACCTCCTGGTGTCGAGAGGGTCGGGTGGTCGCCGCTGTGCTCGAGCACGCGGTGGGACGGGTCGTTGCAGATGGCCCGGAGCATGGTCGACGCCGCCGACACCGCTGGCGCCGGCCGGTCGACCGCGGTTTTCGGGCACTGGCAGGAGCGTGCAGCGTCGCTGCTGGCACCCCTGCTCCACGCCGCTGCCCTTGAGAAAGAGGCGATGCGCACCGTCCTGCACTGGGTCGACCGCCACGACGGGTCGGCCGCACTGGCGATCCTGTCGCGGCGCCTCGGCGACGCCGCCCCGGCAGTCGACGTCCTCTCGGGCATCCTCACCACCGATGGTCGCGAGCAGTCCGGGATCTGGTCGACCGCGTCGGGCGTCCTTTCCGCCTACCGCTCGATCGGGGCCCTCGACGCGACCGAGGGGAGGCTGTTCGACGCCGAGCCGTTCTGCGACGGTCCGCACAGCCTGTTCGTGTGCGCGCCTGGCCGCGACCAGCAGCTCGTCGCGCCATTGGTCGTCGGCCTGCTCTCCGACATCCGCGACGCCGCCTATCGGCGGGCGCGTGAGGGGAGGGGGGCCGCACCGGTGCTGCTCGCGCTCGACGAGCTCGCTAACATCGCTCCCATCCCCGACCTCCCGGCGATGGTGAGCGAGGGCGCCGGCCAGGGGCTCCTCACTCTCGCCTGCCTGCAGGACCTCTCGCAGGCGAGGGCCCGTTGGGGCCGGCAAGCCGACGCGCTGCTGTCGCTCTTCGGGACGACGCTCGTCCTCGGTGGGATCGCCGACGTGCCCACCCTCGACGCCGTCGCCCGCCTCGCCGGCGACCACGAGGTGCCGAGCCGGACCGTCGGGAGGGCCCAGGGGCCCGACGGACGCCTGCGGCCGTCGGTCAGCGTCACCGGCGTGCTGCGCCCTCGGCTGCCGGTCGACGTCATCGCCCGCGGCGCGCCGGGAACGGCGCTCGCCATCGACGCCCGCAACCGCATGGGCTGGGTCTCGCTCACGCCGGCATTCGCCTGCTCGCCCTGGCGAGAGCTCTCGACCGCACCGGTCCGGGCGCCGGCCCGCGGCCTCGATCGCTGAGCGGGGGCGCTCAGCGCCGATCGAGCCCCAGGGCCCGGTCGGCGGAGTGCACCTCCCGAACGGGCGGTCGCCCGAGCCGCCGCAACGTCTCGTCGAGGCCCCGGGCAAGCGACAGATGTTCGGCCAGCCGCGCCGCTCCGAGCCTGCGGAGCTCGGTGTCGTCGCTCACCCCGAGCGGGGCGGTGGAGGTGACGCCCCAGCGGGCCCGGTAGCGGTCGACGGTGGCCGCCGCGCCGAGCCACACGTCGAGCCGGACGGGGTCCGCCGGCCGTGGGCCGAGCACCCGCAGAAGGTGGACCGGTGTGACCGCCCCGGACCCCAACGGCGCCTCGCCGACGCCGACGGCCCGACGGTCGTCGAAGCGGTCGACGCAGCTCAGCACCACCGACGCCGCCGCGCCCGGGAGGACGGCGTCGGCCCAGGCAGCCACCAGGTGGCGGCGCCGGGGCGCACCGTCGATCCGATCGAGCGCGGCGGCGATCCGGTGCTCGTCGACGTCGGGAGCCACCTCCGGCCGCGTCGTCCGCCGCAGCTCCAGGACACCCTCTGCACCGAGGAGGCCCGCCTGGCGCCACCACGACTCGTCACGCTCGCCGTCGGGCCGTGCCCGTTCCGGCCCGTCCCTGGTGCGCGCCCAGGCGATCCGCCGGGCGGCCACCGACCGGTGCCCCGCCGACGCGAGGTCGTCCCTGATCTCGGCCGAACGCGACGAGAAACCTCCGATCAGCTCGGGGGCGACCCCGGCGATCTCCGGCTGGCCGGCTCGTGTGCGCCGCCAGTCGATGCCGAGCTGCTCGCCGAGGTGGTGACGGAGCGCCGAGCCGTAGAGGGCACCGGCCGCCCGGGCGTGGGCGAACAGGCCGCGGGCGTCCAGCGCGCTCCACCGCCCGTCGACACCACGGGCGAGGTTCGCCACGAGAAGGTGGGTGTGGAGGTGCGGCTCACCCGCCCGGTTCTGCTGGTGGGTGAAGGCGGCGGCGATCAGTCCGTCGATCGGCAGCAGCCGGCGGTCCGGGCCGTCGCGCCGACGGACCGCCGCCGCACGGTCGGCCAGGTAGTCCGACGCCGCCGTCCAGGCGACGCCATGGGCGGCGAGCACCACCTTCCTGGCCGAGACGTCGCCGAGCGCCGCGGCGAGGCTGACCGATTTGGGGGCGGTGAACACGAGGTCGTAGGCGACGACCCGGCGCGCCGCCACCAGGCGGCCGCCGTCCCGGCGCCCTCCGGCCAGCGTGGTCGCCAGCTCGGCCGGCCAGACGGCGCCGCGCAACCCGAGCCCATGGGCGCCGCGCCCGACCCATCGGGCGGGTGCGACGCTCCCCGCCGACTCCTGCCCGAGGTAGTAGGCGCCGGTCGGGTCCCGGACGGCGCAGACGTGGAGCACGACCCTGAACGGTCCCGTCCCCGGTGCAAGGTGCCTCGGGACGACCGTGCGGACCTCACTGCCCGTAACGCGCCAACACCCGCCTGGCCGCCGCCGCGCCGGCGCCGGTGAGGTCGGGTGGCTCGAGCACCCGGGCGTCGGGCCCGAGCTGCAACAGCAGACGCTCGAGCCAGGCCCGTCCGCCGACCGCCAGGGTCACCTCGTGGCGACCGCCCCCGAGCGGTCGGACCCCCAGCACCGGAACCGACTCGAGCACCCACGCCGCGCCGGGCTCGAGCCTGAGCGTGGCCATCGTCGTGCCAGGGCCGGGGACGAACGCCTCCGACGACGCCACGTAGCGCTCCGACCGGCGACCGGCCGGCCGGCCGTCATCGCCCGCCAGCTCCCGCCAGCCGCGGATCCGGTCGACCCGGAAGCGCCGGAGGCCGCCAGCCCGGCGACAGTGGGCATCGAGGTACCAGTGGCCGTCGAGCGACACCAGGCCGAGCGGCTCCACCACGCGGGTGCTCGTCTCGTCGGTCGACGCCGAGTGGTACTCGATCTCGACCGGAGTGCCGCGCTCGACCGCTCGCTGGACCTCGGGCAGGCGGGACGGCTCGTCGAGGTCGACGACCACCGCCTGGCGGTCGCCGAGGGCCACCTCCAGCTTGGAGAGCGCCCTCGCCAGCGCGCCGTCCTGGTCGGCGCCGGGGACCGCCAGGATCGTCCGCGCCGCCGCCGCCAGCGCGAAGCCCTCGCCGGCGGTGAGCCGACGCGGCCGTGCCATCGCCTCTGGGAGGAAGGCCTCGACGGCGTTGTCGGTCACGACGATCTCGAGGAGGGCGTCCGGCGAGTACGGCGGGATGCCGCAACAGGCGGCCAGCTCGAGCTCGTGGACGACCTCGTCCTGGCTGAGCCCGAACCGGGCCGCCACCTCGGCCAGTGGGGCCCTGCCGACCCGCGCCAGCCAGCCCACGATGGCCAGCAGACGACGAAGGCGATGGCTGGCGTCGCCAGGGGACGGCCCCGGCGCTTCGCCCGCCCCGGCCGTCACCGGCGGACGGTCGGCGGTCGGCCCGGCGGCGATCGACGCCGCGACGGGAGCCGACCGCTCGATCGGGACCGACGCCGTGGCCGACAGCCACTCGACCATTGCCTGGCGAGCCGCCGGCGGCCCGAGGACCTCGGCGTGGTCGAGCAGGCCGAGCACCCATGACCGGAGCGCCTCGGGCAGCGTCACTTCGAGCCGCAGCACCACCGAACCGTCGGGTCGGCGCTCGGCGACCGCCAGTGGCCCGACCTCCTCGACCACTCGCGACGCCTCGACCGGGTCGACGAGCACCCGGACGTCCGCCTCGTCGCCCGAGCCCGGTCGTACCGGCTCCTCGGGTGCGACGGCGTCGACGTCGAAGCCGTCCGGCAGGCGCCCGCTGCCCGGGGCTCCCCGAGCAGGCGGACCATCGAACCGGTCCACCCGGAAGCTGCGACCGGCCGACCGGTCGAGGTCCCAGCCGGTGAGGTACCAGCGGCCCCGGCGGAAGCGCACCCCGCCCGGTGCCACCCGCCGCCTCGCACCGCGGTAGCCGAAGCGCACCTCGGCGTGCGAGCGTACGGCGTCGAACAGCACGACCAGCGCCGCCGGCGGGGCGAGCAGCGCCAGAGGGGCCGACTCGACGACCCCGCTGGCCCCCAGCTTGAGCAGCGCATCACGACCACTAGGATCGCCGAGGTGGACGCCGGCGACGGCGAGGTGGAGCGCCGCCTGCTCGTCGGGCTCGAGGTGGAGGTCCGAGAGGTAGAAGGCGTCGGGGTCGATGCGGTACCCGTACTGGTCGGGTCCCTCGACCGCCTCGGTGAGCACCGGCACCCCTTCCTGACGGAGCACCCGCTTGTCCCGCTCGAAAGCCTGCCGACGGGCGTCGTGGGCCTCGGGATAGCCGGGCACCTCGCGGGCGATCTCGCCCAGCGTCAGCGGACGGCTGGTGCCGAGCAACACGAGCACCAGGTCGGTGAGCCGTTCGAGCCGGTCGAGGGTTGGCACCGGCTGCAGCGTAGGTCCCTCGACCAACCCCGATGAGCGGGCACCCCTGGGCGTTCCATCTCCATTGGGTCGCCCTGGCGTCGACGCTCGCTGCCGGCCTCGGGGCCGGCGCTGCCCAGCGGTGGGGCGGCCCGAGCACCCGCCGGCAGCGCCTCGCGGTGGCCACGGCGATCGTCGTCGTGCTCGTCGCCTTCCAGTGGCCGCTGGCCGACCTGGCGGCTCGCTGGTCGTTGGCCGCCCTCGTGCTCCAGCGCCTCGCCCTCATGATCGCCGTGCCCGGGCTGCTCCTCGTCGGGCTGCCGGCACCGCTCCTGCGTGCCGCCACCCGCCCGGCGGCGGTCGACGGTCTCCTCCGCCGGGCCGCCCGGCCCCCGGTGGCGGTGGCGGTGGTGACGGCGGTGGCCGTCGCCACGCTGACCACCGTCGCGGTGGACGCCCAGGCGAACGACCCGGCCGTCCAAGCGGCGGTCGACCTCCTCCTCGTCGTCGCCGGCGTCGTGCTCTGGCTGCCGGTGATCGGCCGGGTACCGGCCATCCGGCGGCCCTCTGCCCTCGGGCGCGCCGCCTACCTCGTGGTGCAGTCGATCGTCCCGAGCTTCCTGGCGGTCGTCTGGATCTTCGCCCGCCACCCGCTGTACCCGGTCTACGCCCACGCCCCGGCCGGGCTCGGGATCGCACCGGTCACCGACCAACAGGTCGCCGGGTTCGTGGCGAAGCTCGGCACGATCGTCGCCCTGTGGTCGGTCGCCGCCGTCATCGTCCTGCGCGACGAGCGACGGCCGGCCGACACCGGCGACAGCGAGCCGCTGACGTGGGACGACGTCGAGCGCCAGCTCGAGCGAGCGGAGCGTGCCGAGCGCCGGGGGAGGCGGTGGGGCCTCTACCTGCCACCGGCGGCCGACCGGCCCGGCGGCGGCGACAGCCCACCCGGCGGCGCCGACGCGCCGACGTAGCCGTCAGGCGCCGAGGTGGGTGTGGCCGAAACGAACCGGGGGTCGGACGAGGAGCACGGTGCCCAGCAGACGGCTGTCGGGGTACTCGAGGACCACCACCGCCAGCCGGCCGCTCGGCGCCCCGTGCGGACGGGCGACGGCGGCGGCCCGGAACCGACCGTGGAACGCCACCAGGCAGACCTGGCGCACCCTCAACCCCGGAGCCGTCGACACGGCGTAGACCACCGGGGCTGGCCGCCGCAACGATCTGACCGACTCGAGCCGCACGCCCGCCAGGTGCCCGGCGCCGTGGACGGCACGCACGGCCGCCGGCAACGTGACGTAGCAGGCGCTGTCCTCGGTGCCGAGACTGTTGCGGGCGGCAGTGCAGCCGGCGAGCAGCGAGGTGGCGATCAGCAACGCCACCACGGCGTCGACCGCCGGACGACGCCGACTTTGGCGGCGGGCGCGACGTCCCACGGGCCACGTCCTGCTGCGCTGGATCACGATCGCACCTCCCGCTCACCGCGTCCGACCGATCCCACCCGGTCGGCCTCCGTCGCCGCCACCACCTCGACCGGGGCCTCGAGCGCCCGCCGCTCCCACCGTCCGCGGCGGACGGCGAGGTTGAGGCCCCCCCACGCCGACCATCCGAAGACGAGCTCCCCCCAGAAGCTGATCAGCCGGTAGACGAGCACCGCGTCGACCGTGCTCGTGCGGGCGCCGCCGAAGGCGACGAGGGCGATCGTGATGCTGCCCTCGACCGCCCCGAGGCCGCCGGGGGTGATCGGCAGGTTGGCCGCCAGCTGACCGGCGCCGTAGGCCAGAAGCAGGCCCTTGAGCGGGATGCCTGCCCCGATGACCGGGAAGCAGAGCGCGAAGCACGCACAGTCGAAGAGCCAGTTGGCGACGCCCCACCCGGTGATGTCGACCGCCTCGCGCCAACCGAGGCGCACGACGGTCAGCCGTTCGACGACCCGGGCGATGTTGGTGGCGACGTCGCCGCTGGGCCGACCGGTGAGGCGGTGCCAGAGCCGCACCCCATGGGACGCCGCCCACCCGAGGGGCCGCTCGTAGACGAACAGCGCCCCGGCCGCCACGGCGATCACGAGCACGCCGACGATCACCGGGATCAGGTCCAAGCTCGCTCCCTCGCCGGCCGCCAGGGCGAGCCCGAGGGCGGCGACGAGCGACAGCGAGACGCCGGCCACCACGAGGGTGCCGACCAACGCCCAACCGGCGATCGTGTCGTCGGCACCGAACCGCCGGTACCAGCGGAACCCGTAGACCGCCGCCACCGCCGTCCCACCGGGAAGGGAGTTGGTGATCGCCTGCGAGGCCAGCGACACCGACAGCAGCGAGCCGATCGGCGCTTCCACGCCGCCGGCCCGGAGCAGTCCCCTCTGCATCCCGGTGAAGGCGACGTAGGAGACCGCCTCGAGGACGACGGCCACCGGCAGCCACCACCACCGGAGGTGCGAGAACGCGTAGCCGAGCTGGGTGAGCTCGCCCCGGTTGTCCTGCAGGACCTCCACCACCAGGGCGAGGGCGGCCAGTGCGATCAGCCAGCGGAGGACCGGCCAGACCCGGCGCACCACCGCCTTCGCACGGACGTACCGGGGGGGCCGCTGGCGGCCCGGCGGCTCGCCGGCGGCGGTGCTCGACGTGGTGTCTCCTCGATGGCCGTGGGCCCCGGCGGGACCGCTCCCTTCGATCATGCCAAAGCGCTCCGGTCACCGTTGCCGTCGAGTGTGTTTTGGTGGCACGCTCATGCGGCACCCCTTTCGGGGTTCGTCCCCGGGGTGTCCCCCGGTTCGGATCTGGCCTCGCCGTGGGCGGCCCCACCGTTGCGGGTGGTGGTCTCCCACCTGACGGTCCAAATCGGCACGCTGATCGTGGGAGGAGACGCTGGCCTACACCACGCACCGGGACCGGACGCCGGACGCGGCGCCCTCGAGATCCACCAGGATCAGCCGGCCCACCCGTCGGGCCGGTACCGGCAACGTCCATCCCGGTACCACCGGTAGGCGGTGTGCTTGTTCACGCCCACCCGATCCGCCCACTCCGACGAGTTCACACCGAACAATAGCAAATGCACGTTCGCAGACCATAACCGACCCGACCGTCAGCAGACGGAACCCCCTATGGCGCCGTCACCGAGATCTGGGACTGGACCTGCTTCGGGGCGTGATCTGGGCTCGGGTATCGGCCGGTCAGGACTGCAGCAGCTTGATGTAGTCGAACATCGGCAGGTAGAGGCAGATGATGACCGTGCCGACGACCGCCCCCATGACGATGACGAGGAACGGTTCGAGGATCGACGTGAGGTTGTTCACGGTCTGGTCGACCTCACCCATGTAGAAGTCGGAGACCTTCTGCAGCATCTCGTCGAGGGCACCCGTCTGCTCGCCCACCTCCACCATCTGGACGATGAGCGGGGTGAAGACGTCGTCGCGCATCCGGAGCGGGTCGGCGAAGGGTCGGCCCTGGCGCACCGCCTCCTTGGTCTCGAGCACCGCCTCAGCGATCACGGAGTTGTTCACCGCCGAGGCGACGATGTCGAGCGACTCCATCGCCGGCACCCCGGCCGAGAGCAGCGACGACAGCGTCGAGGCGAACCGGCTGAGCGCCGCCTTGTGGGAGAGCGGCCCGAACACCGGTGGCTTCAGCTTGAAGCGGTCCCAGGCGAGCTGCCCCTTCTCGGTGGCCGTCCAGCGCTTGAAGGCGATGACGAGCCCGATGAGCACCAGGACGAGGATCCCCACCTTCCAGCTGGCGAGGGTGTTGGACACCGAGATGAGGGCCCGGGTCGGCGGCGGCAGCTTGCCGCCGAGCGTGGCGAACAGCTTCTTGAACACCGGCACGATGAAGATCATCATGGCGATGAAGATGATCCCGATCACGCTGCAGACGACGATCGGGTACATCATCGCCCCGCGGATCTTCCGTTGGAGCTCGACTTCCTTCTCCAGCTGGCTCGCCGTGTTCTTGAGCACGGTGTCGATCGAGCCGCCGACCTCGCCGGCGCGGACCATCGACACGTAGAGGTCGTCGAACACCTTCGGGTGCTTGGACAGCGCCTGCGACAGCGACACCCCGGTCTCGACATCGTCGCGGATCTGGCGGAGCTTCTGGGCGAGGAACTTGTTCTCGGTCTGCGTCGACAGCACCGACAACGAGCGGCTGATCGTGAGCCCCGAGTCCACCATCGTGGCGAACTGACGGGTGAACACCGCCACCTCCTTCGGCTTGATCCGGTCGGTCAAGCCGGGGATGACGATCTCGGCCCTGAGGCCCTCCCCGGCGGCCGGGGTCACCGACACCGGCAGGTAGCCCATCTCGCGCAGGCGGCCGACGACCAGCGGGATGCTGTCGCCGTCCAGCTTGCCCTGGATGAGCTTGCCGGCCTGGTCCCGGACCTTGTAGTCGAAGGTCGTCGTCATCGAGGCTCTCCTCGCTCGGTCCCGGTCCCGACCCCATTGGCCCTGACCGGGTACGTGGCAGCAGGCAGGTGCGCCATCACGCCACCCCCTGCACGTGGTTGCGGAAGTCCTCCTCGTTGCGGCACCGGTCGAGCCCCATGCCCGTGGTGATCACACCCTGGCGCACGAGCATGGCCAGGCTCTGGTCCATCGTCTGCATCCCGTACTGACCGCCGGTCTGCATCAGCGAGTAGATCTGGTGGGTCTTGGCCGCACGGATGAGGTTCTGGATGGCCGACGTGGCGATCAGCACCTCGGCGGCCACGCAACGCCCGTTCCCGTCGGCCGTGGGCACCAGTTGCTGGGTGACCACGCCCTGGAGCGACGACCCGAGCTGGATCCGGATCTGCTCCTGCTGGTTGGGAGGGAACACGTCGATGATCCGGTCGATGGTGGCCGGCGCGTCCTGGGTGTGGAGGGTGGCGAACACCAGGTGGCCGGTCTCGGCCGCCGTCAACGCGGTCGAGATCGTCTCGAGGTCCCGGAGCTCGCCCACCAAGATGACGTCGGGGTCCTGCCGGAGCACCCGCCGCAGGGCCTCGGAGAACGACATCGTGTCCGACCCGACCTCCCGCTGGCTGATGACCGACCGCTTGTGGGTGTGGAGGAACTCGATCGGGTCCTCGACCGTGACGATGTGCAACGGCTTGGTGGCGTTGATGATGTCGATCAACGACGCCAGTGATGTCGACTTGCCCGAGCCGGTCGGTCCGGTGACGAGCACCATCCCCCGTCGGAGCTCGGCGAAGTTGCGGACGGCGTCGGGCAGGCCGAGCACCGAGAAGTCGGGGATCTCGTGCGGGATCGGTCGCAGTGCGACGGCGATCGTCCCGCGCTGCAGCGCCACGTTCACCCTGAACCGGCCCACCCCGGCGATGGTGTGCGAGGTGTCGAGCTCGTGCTCGGCCTCGAACCGTTCCCGGAGCACCTGCGGCAGGATGCCGAAGATCATGTCCCGGATCGTGTTGTTGTCGAGCGCCCCGACCTGGTCCATCGGTCGGAGGGCGCCGTGCACCCGGATTGCCGGCGCGATGCCCGGGGTCAGGTGGAGGTCGGAGGCCCCGACGCTGACGGCGAAGCGCAGCAGCTCGTCGACGTGCAGTGGCAGCTCGGAGGTGTCGTTGGCCGCCGCCACCCCCCCGGCGCCCACCCGCACGGTCGCCTCCGGTCCCTGCGCGGGCAATGCGACGGCCACGTGCCCCGGCGGGGGCGGCGGCGGGGGCGGCGGCGGCGCTACCTCGACACCGAGGTAGTGGTCGATCATCGACGGGTCGGCCAGGACCGGCACCACCTCGTAGCCGATGAGGTCGCCGAGCGACCGCAGGTCGGTCAGGTCGGGCGGCTCGGCGAAGGCCACCATGGCCTGACGGCCCGACAGGCGCACGGCCACCGCCCGGTGGTCCCGGGCGAGCAGCGGCGGCAGCAGTTGCAGCACCTCCGGCGCCGGCGGGTCGGACTGGAGGTCGACGGCCGACAGGCGGGACAGCTGGGCCAGGGTGTTGACCACGGTCCCCGCCGGCAGGACCCCCCGCCCGATCAGGAGGGCGCCCAACGCGACGTCGGACTCCGACGCCTCCGACAGCAGGGCGCCCACGGTCGCCTCGTCGACGAAGCCCCCGCCGATGAGCGCCCGGGCGAGCCGGCGGGACCACTCGTTCCTGGTGGAGGTGGCGACGGTGCTCATACGACCACCCGCAGCACTTCCTCGAGCGTCGTCTTGCCCGAGACGGCCTTCAGCAGGCCGTCCTGGCGCAACGTCCGCATGCCCTGGGAGCAGGCCATCCGTTCGATGTTCACGATCGACTCCTGTTCGATGATCATCCGGGTGATCTCCTCGGTCATGTTCATCACCTCCGCCAGCACCATCCGTCCGTAGTAGCCGGTGTGGCTGCAGTTCCGGCAGCCCATCGCCCGGTAGAGCACCGAGGTGTCGACGGCCTCGAGATCCTCTTCGCGGTAGCCGGCGGCCAGGAAGTCCTTCTCGCTTGCCTCGAACGGCTCCTTGCACTGGGCGCAGAGCACCCGGGCCAGCCGTTGCGTCAGCACGCTGCCGACGGCCGAGGTGACGAGGAACGGCTCGATCCCCATCTCGGTCAGCCGGAGCGGGGTGGCCGACGCCGTGTTGGTGTGCAGCGTCGTCAGCACCAGGTGGCCGGACAGCGCCGCCTCCATGGCGATGGTGGCGGTGTCGGAGTCGCGAACCTCGCCGATCAGGACGATGTCGGGGTCGGCGCGCAGGATCGACTTCAGGGCCGTCGAGAAGAACAGCCCGGCCTTCGCGTTGATCTGGACCTGGGTGACCCCGTCGATCTGGTACTCCACCGGGTCCTCGACCGTGACCACCGACTTGTCCGACGTCATCACCTCGGCCAGCGTGGCGTAGAGGGTCGTCGTCTTGCCGGCACCGGTCGGTCCGGTGACCAGGATCACCCCGTACGGATGCCGGTAGGCGGTGGCGTAGCGGTCGAGCGTGTCGGGAAGGAAGCCGAGGTCCGGCAGCGACCGGATGCTCGCCGACTTGTCGAGGAGGCGCATCACGACCGTCTCGCCGTAGAGCGACGGCAACGTCGCCAGCCGGAGGTCGATCTGGCGGTCGCTGACCGACAACGAGACCCGTCCTTCCTGGGGGACCCTGTGCTCGGTGATGTCCATCTCGCCGAGCACCTTCAACCGGCTGACCACCGCCGCCTGGATCGACGGCGACGCCGACGTCGCGTCGTGCATGACCCCGTCGATGCGGAAGCGGATCCGGAGCTTGCGCGGGGTCGGCTCGATGTGGATGTCCGACGCCCGCTCGTTCAGCGCCTGCAGGATCAGGAGGTTGACGTAGCGGACGATCGGGGCGTCCTCCACCACCGCCTGGAGGCTCTCGAGCTCGAATGCGTTCCCCGGGCCCGCCCCTGCCGCGGCGTCCTGGGCGACCTCGGCCACGTCGAGCTCGTCGTTGTAGGCCTGCCGAAGGTGCCGGGCGATCTGCGAGCGGGTCGCCACCACCGGGGTGAAGTTGCGGCCCATGATCGTCCGCAGGTCGTCCATCGCGAAGACGTCGGTCGGGTTCGCCATGGCGATCACCGGCACCCCATCGTCCATCCGCAGCGGCACCACCATGTGGTGCTTGGCCACCGATTCGGGGATCAGCCCGCTCACCGACGGGTCGATGTGCTCGGTGTTGAAGTCGACGAACTCGAGCCCGACCTCCTTGGCCATCGCCCAGACCAGGTCGTCCTCGGAGGCGAGGTTCTGCTCGAAGAGGTACCGGGCCAGCGAGTCGCCGGTCTGGCGGTGCATCCGCAGCGCCTGGCCCATCGCCTCGGGGGTGACCCGCCCCGCGTCCACCAGCACCTTGGCCAGCGGGGGCCCAGCGGCGATGGCGGCCGCCAGCATCGGGTCCACCGGGCCCTTCACCGGCGGCGACGGCGCCCCCGCCGGGGGCGGAGGGACCGTCGGTGGGGTCGGAGGCGTCCCCGGAGCGGTGGCCGCCGCCGGCACCGGAGGGGCCGTCGGTGGGGTCGGAGGTGTGCCCGGCGCCGCGCTCGGTCCAGGTGGCGCAGCCGGGGCCGGCGTCGCGGCTGGGGCCGGCACCGACGAGCCCCGGCCGTTGGCACCGGCCGAAGGTGCAGGGCCCTCCGCCGCCGGTGCGTCGACGGGCACCGACGAGCCCCCGGCGTCGGCTCGACCCGGTCCCGGTGCGGGGCTCGTGCTGGGCGAGTCGATCGGCGGAAGGACCGGGGCTGCTGCCGGCGCCGCCGACGCTGCCGCCCCGTCGGTGATCACGTCCCCCCGGTGGCCGTTCGTCGACACGCTTCGGACCTCGGCCTGCCCTGACGGCTCAGACGGCTCCGGGACGTCGACCGTTCCCGGCTGCTCGGCAGGTCCGGTGATCGCCTCGAGACCGCCGTCCTCGACGAGGACCGGCTTGCCGTTCCCCAACCTGCCGGTGCTCAGGGCGCCGGTGCTCAGGGCGCCGGTGCTCAGGGCACCGTTGCTCAGGGCGCCGTTGCTCAGGGCGCCGTTGCTCGGCGTACCCTCGGCGACGTCCAGCAACGGAGGCGGCGCCGGGCGGACCGGGGGTTGGAGGATGTCGCGCAACGACTCCTCGAGCGAGCGGGGGCGGCGGGGCTCGCCGCCACCGGTCGGCTCGAGCCCGGCAGAGGCGCCGTGCCGCTCACCGTCGTCGGGATCGGGCCCGGACACCGCCGGCGGCGGGGTGTCGCCCGAGGTGTCCTCTTCCCCGGAGATGCCGGCGCCGAGGTCGGGCAAGGGTGCGGGGGCCTCCTCGACGAGGAGGTACAGCTGGTCGATCGCCCGGTCGACCTGCTCTTGTCGGGCCACCACGGCCACGAACTCCCGGCCGACGTTCGCCCGCAGGGCGTCCATGGCCGCCGGATCGCCGGGATTCGACACGGCGATGACCGGCGTCCCGAGCCGCCGGCCGATCGGGACGGCGTGGTGCCGGCGCGCCACGTCCTCGGGAAGCAGCGAGCGGGCGCCCGGCGCCAGCGCCGACTGCGTCAGGTCGACGAAACGCAGGCCGTGTTGGTCGGCCAGCTTCTGGGCGCCCTCCTGTGCGTCCTTCGCCATCGGTCTCTCCTCGGTGGGTGCATCGCTGTCCCGACCCGGTCCATCGGCGTCGGGCCCTTCCTGGCCGGCGACCAAGGGTGGATTCGCGGAATCTGCCTTTGAAGCCTGGATCCCGCTTCACCCCAGGTCGTAGCCCCACTACGTTACCGCGGACGGGGGGTCCCCTCGCCAGCCTTTTTGCAGAATTCTGTATAGCAGAACAAAAGTGGGATACAGTCGTCCCGTGTCCAGCCCCACCGGCCACGTCGTCCTCGCCGTTGTCAGCGGCCTCATCGGCCTGACGATCGGCTCGTTCCTCAACGTCGTCGCCTACCGGCTACCCCGGGGCATGTCGGTGGTGCATCCCCGCTCACGGTGTCCCACCTGCCAGACCCAGTTGGCGGGCATCGACAACGTGCCGGTCGTCTCGTGGCTGGCGCTCCGGGGCCGGTGCCGCTACTGCGGCGCTCCGGTGTCGGCCCGCTACCCGGTGGTGGAGCTCGTCACCGGGGGGCTCTTCGCCGCCACGGCCGCCGCCCTGGTCGACGAGTCGCCGCTGGTACCGCTGCTGCTCGTGGCGGCTGCGGCGATCGCCGCCGCCGCTGTCGACATCGACGACCTGGCGGTGCCGGCGCCGGTGTCGGCGGCCGGGCTCGTCGGAGTGGGCATCCTCTGGCTCGTCGCCGCCGCCGGCGGCGAGCTCGCTCGCATCGCCTGGTCGGCCGGTGCCGGCGGGGCGGCGGTGGTGCTGTGGGCAGCCGGCGAGCTGGTGGTCCGCCGGGCCGGGCTCATGACGTCCGCCGCCGGGAGCCCGTCGGTGGGGCTGGTGCGCCAACAGCCAGAGGTCGGCTCGGCCGGACGTGCGCTCGTGGTGGCGGCGGTGGCCGCCGCCACCGGGTGGCTGTGGCCGTTCGGCGGGTGGCTGGTCGTCGCCGGCGCTGCCTCGACCGCAGCCGTCGCCTCCGCCCGCGGGACGACGCGGCGGGCGTTGCCGACGCTGATGCTGGCGGCGGCCGTGGTCCTGGTCGCCGGTGCGGCGGTCGGGGGCGCCTGATCCCGAGGGCCTCTGATACGAGCCGCCGGCGGGGCGGCTACCAGCGGTTCCCGGTTGAGACCAACCCCCGGCGCTCGAGCATGACCCGGAGGTCGTGAGGGTTCGACGACATCTGCAGGGCCTCCTGCAGCGTCACCACCCCGTCCTGGAGCAGCTGGGCCAGGCTCTGGTCGAACGTCTGCATGCCGTAGTACTCGCCCTCGGCGACGATCTGCTCGATATCGCCGGTCAGCTCGGGGTCGGCGATGCACTGGCGGATCCGCCCGTTTGCCACCATGATCTCGAGCGCCGGCACCCTTCCCTTCCCGTCAGCTCGGCGCACCAGTCGCTGGGCGACCGTGCCACGGAGGGAGCCGGCGAGGGAGACGCGGATCTGCGCGTGCTGGTGCGGCGGGAAGAAGTCGACCACCCGGTTGATGGTCTCGGTGGCGTTGATCGTGTGCAGCGTGGTGAGCACCAGGTGCCCGGTCTCGGCCGCCGACAGGGCGGCGAACGCCGTCTCGGGGTCCCGCATCTCTCCCACCAGGACCACGTCGGGGTCTTGGCGGAGCACGACCCTCATCGCGCTGCTGAAGCTGTCGGTGTCGAAGCCGACCTCGCGCTGGTTGACCGTCGCCAGCTGGTCGCGGTGCAGGTACTCGATCGGATCCTCGATCGTCACGATGTGGCACGGGCGGGTGCGGTTGATGTGGTCGATCATCGTCGCCAACGTCGTCGTCTTGCCCGATCCGGTCGGACCGGTCACGAGGACGAGCCCGCGCTGCTCGTCCGCCAGCTCGTAGAGCACCGGCGGGAGGCCGAGCTCCTCGGCCGAGGCGGGGTTCGGGCGCACCCGGCGAAGGACGAGGGCGACCGAGCCACGCTGGTAGAAGGCGTTCACCCTGAAGCGACCGAGACCGGCGACCGAGTAGGCGAAGTCAGCCTCGTGGTGCTCCTCGAAGATGGGTGCGATCGGCGGGGGCATGATCGCCCGCACGAGCGCGAGCGTGTCCTCCTGGGTGAACCGGTCCTCGTTCGCCAGCACCCGGAGGTCGCCGTCGATCCGCATCCGTGGAGATGCCCCGGCCTTGATGTGGAGGTCGGAACCGTTCCATTGCCCGAGGAGGGAGAGAAGCCGGTCGAGGTCGCCCTGATCCATCGGGTGAGTAGCTTAGATCCCAATGGTGCGGGCATCGTTCCTCCTCGGATGACCGAGCACAGCGGCGGGGTGAGACCTCCCCGACCACAGCACGCCGCCGGTGAGGTGCACCGGCTCGACCTCCGCGGGGTCTACCTGCTGAGTGGGAACGGCGACGAACCCGCAACCGTCCCCGACCTCCACCTCGCGCTCGACGAGGACGGCGTGCGGGTCACCCGGCCCGACGGCTCCGGGGTCTGGAGCGCGCCGTGGGGCGAGGTCCTCGAGCTTGCGCCGTCCGGCCACGCCTCGCTCCCCGACGGCGGGCGGGGAGTCGAGCTCACGGTCCGGTCGACCTCGGGTGTGGCCCACCGCTTCGTCGCCCCGAGCGACAACGCCGGGGTGTTGGAGGAGCGCATCGGTACCCTTGCCGGTCGGCACGGCGTCGCGCCGACGTCTGCGGATCGGCCGGCACCGGCTCTCCTGGTGGGGGCGGTACTGCTCGCCACCGCGGCGGTGGTGGCCGTGCTGCTCCTGGCAGCCGGGCACGTCATCCACCTCTGACCTCTCGCTCCGGCGATGACCCTGTCGGGCGGCCTGGAGCGGACCGATCAGCCGAGCGTGGCGCTCCGGAGATCGTCGATCGACAGCTCGGCCGTCGCCTCACCCCCACACTGCGGGCAGTGCTCGACGTGTCGCCACGAACGGAGCAGCCGAGTCCCTTCCGGGTTGAGCAGGACGACGAACGACTCCGACACCGCGTCGAGCTCCAATCCGAAGTACGGCCGCCAGGCCGTCGACGCATTCCGGGCATCGAGGTCGAGGCCTTTCAGGATGCGGCGGAATCGCATGCGCTCGGTGTCGAAGAGCCACGTGCTGTGGCATGACTCGAGCACCAGAGGACTGCCAGTTGGTGCTTCCACGGCTCAGATCATGCCCCAACGCGGGTGGGAATCAACTCCGGACCGATTGCGATTCAGTGACGGCAGCCGTCGTCCCTGGTAACGGCTGTTTCCTAGAGAGGGCCGACGCCGTGCTTCCGACCGACCAGACCCTCCCTCTTGGTGCAAAGAAGCGACAACGCCTCGCCGATGACGGCGCGGGTATCCGCCGGGTCGATCACCTGGTCGACGAATCCGCGCGTTGCTGCCGCCCACGGGGTGAGGAATTCGGCCCGGTACTCGTCTTCGAGCTCCGATCGCACGTCCGCCGGCGCAGTGCGATGGAGGATCTGCACGGCGCCCGGGGCGCCCATGACGGCGATCTCCGCTCCCGGCCAGGCGGCGCAGAAATCGTTCCCGAGCCCCTTCGAGTCCATGACGATGTACGCCCCACCGAAGGCCTTCCGCAGGATGATGCAGAGCCGGGGCACCACCGCCTCGGCATAGGCGAAGGCGAGCTCGGCACCATGGCGGATCATGCCCCGCCATTCGAGGTCCTTGCCGGGGAGAAATCCCGGCGTGTCCACCAGGGTCAGGATCGGGATGTTGAAGGCGTCGCAGAGGCGGACGAAGCGGGCGGCCTTCTGCGAGGCGGCGATGTCGAGGGTGCCGGCGAGAGCCCGCGGCTGGTTGGCTACGACGCCGATCGGGCGGCCGCCGATCCGGATGAAGGCGGTGACGAGCTGCGGCGCCCATCGCCCCCGGAGCTCGAGGACGTCGCCGTCGTCGGCCACCGCCGCCGCCACGCACCGGACGTCGTAGGAGGCGTTGTCCCGGGTCGGCACCAGGGACCGGAGCTCGGGCACCGGGCGGTCGACGGGGTCGTCGGTGTCGGCGGTCGGCGGCTCGAGGTCGGCGTTGGCCGGCAGGAAGTCGAGCACGTCGGCCGCTGCCTCCAGCGGGCGGGCCGACTCGAGGCAGCAGAGTCCGCTCGCTTTCGCGTGCACCTCGGCGCCGCCGAGCTGCTCCATACCGAGACGGACCCCGGTGAAGTCCGCCACCATCTGCGGTCCGGACACGAAGGCTACCGCCTCCTCGCTCATCACGACGACGTCGGCCAGTCCGAGCAGGAGAGCAGGCCCGGAGATCACCGGGCCGGTCGCCACGGCCACCACCGGCACGATCCCCGAGCATGCCGCCACCGCCGCCGCCGCCCCGCCCCACCCGTGCAGCGCCGCCACGCCGTCGGACACGTCGGCGCCCGACGACGACAGGACCATGACCAGCGGCAGCCGCAGAGCGAGCGCCGACCGTGCGGCCTCGGCCAACGAATCCCCGTCCCGCTCGGCGAGCGCTCCGCGGCGGTGGTCGGACGAGGTCCGGGCGAGCACCGCGTCGTTGCGCCCGAGACGCTCGACACCCACCGACACGGTGCCGGTGACGCCGCCGCGGATCCGGAGCGAGGCGGTCACGGCGGCCATCCCGGGAATCCTACGGCCTGTGCCTCCAGCGAAGGCTCAGCAGATGGCAGCCGATCCCGACGGCGGCGAAGCGCCGGTCGGGTCGAAGGGGTCACGAGTGGCGCCGCACTCGGGCAACGACGTCGGCGTCGTGGTCGGCGTCGTGGTCGTCCGCGGCTGGGTGCTCGACGTGGTCGTCTTGGTGAGGACCGCACCAGCCCGGTGTGACGCCGGCACCGCGGCGGTGACGCCACAACCGGCAGCCAGGCCGGCCGCCGCAACACAGCTCAGTACGGCGACAGCTCGCCGCCGCCAGGGCACCAGCCGGTAGCGGTCGGGCTCTCGCCGGATCACCCGGGACGTGTCGGCGGGGCTCGTCATGACGCCGGCTTCGCCGTCGTGTACACCTCGAGCGACAGCGAGGCCGTCAGAGGTGAGCCGCGATTGGTGGTCGGCCCGCCGCCGGAGACCGAGATCGACTGGATGCTGGTCAGCCTGGACGTCTGGTAGAGCGCCTTGACGAACGAGAGCATCGAGTCGTAGGTGCCGGTGGCGCTGATCGAGACGGGAATGCCCGAGAACGCCAACCCGGGCACCGTCGTCACCGCGCCGGGGTTGATGGATGTCAGCTTGATCCCCGTCCGGGTGGCCGTCGAGTCGAGGAGGTCGACGTAGGGGCTCGGGCCGTTGAGCACGTCCGGCTGGTCGGGCACGTACGAGGCGTACTGCTGTTGGAGCGCCAGGAGCTGGGGTGTCGCCTTGGAGGTCAGCCGGAGAGCCGCCAGCCGAGCGTTGGCCCGCCCCACCTGGGCCTGGAGCGACTGATCCTGTGCCTGGAGCTTCGTGGCCTTCGAGCTCTCCGGGAGGAAGAAGGCGACCAGCCAGATCAAGATGACGGCCAGCGCGACGGCCAGGGCGATCAGCATCGGCTTGGTGCGGAAGAAGGCGAGCTGCTGGGTCCGGTTCATGGGATCCTCTGGCTGAAAAGGTGCAACCGCGGGCTGTGGGCTCGCCCGTCCACGGAGAAGGTGACACCGAAGGTCAGGTTGTTGGTACCGGGGGTGAGGCCGCCGGACAGGCCGACGTCGGACAGGGCGGGTGACTGGTTCATCGACTGACCGAACGCAACTGCGCCGGCGTAATTCGGCACCGTGACGTTCATCGACCCGCTGGCGATCACGCTGGATGGGGACGGAGCGCTGGAGGAGGGGGCCGACGGCGTCGTAGCGTTGGACGCCGAGGAACCCTCCTGCGCCTGCAGCGACGACAGGACGGCGCTCGGCGGGATGTACTGCCCGATCTGATTGAAAAGGACCAGCCAGTCGGTCTCCCCGGCCACCACCGGCCGCAGCTCGGCCTGCTGCTTGGTGACGCCAGCCTTGAGAGCGACAGCCTTGTCGTACTTCGGGATCTCGACGCTGTTGATGTACTGGAGCTGCGAGGTCAAGGTGGCGATCTGCTGCTGCTCGTGACGCACCGAGAGGACCTTCCACAGGCTCGCCGCCACGAGGATCAGCACGATCACGGCCGCCACCAGCAGGAGCGTCCGGCGGAGGCGGCGCTCGGCGTACCGGGCGACCACCTCCCCGGGGAGCAGGTTGAACGCCTTGCCCGTCGGTTCGGGCATCGCCAGGCCGACCGGCACCGCGAGGGTCGGGTCGATCGCCGCCGCCTGCTCGGGGGTGATCGGGAGGCGGTGGGTGTCGATCCGGGCGAGCGGCGAGGCCTCCAGCACCGGCATCTCGACACCCTGCTGGAGCCGCTCCATGAAGCCGGTCACCTTGGCGCCGGCCCCGGTCACGAGCAGCCGTGCCGGCGCCGACCGCCCGGGTTGGGCGGCGTAGAAGCGGAGCGAGTTCTGGATCTCGCCGACCAGGTCGCCGATGGCGCCCTCGGTAGCCGACACCGCCCGGCTGTCGTGCTCACCCGGCGCGCCGAGATGGCGCTTGAGCCCTTCGGCGTCGGCCATCGGCAAATCGAGGGCACCGGCGATCGCCCGGGTGACGCTGTCGCCACCGAGGTCGACGGTTCGGACGAACTGCAGCACGCCGTTCTGGTGGACCACCACCATCGTGAGGCCGGCGCCGACCGAGACGATCGCCTCGGTGAGGCCGACCGCCTCCTCGTCCCGGAGGGCGCGGGCGAGCGCGGCAGTGTCGAGGTCGATGCCGATCGGCTGCAGCCCGGCGTCCTCCACCGCCCCGACCACACCGTCGACCAGGTCGCGGTGGGCGGCCGCCACGAGCACCCGGATCTGCGGTGAACCGTCGGCATCATGGTACTGGGCGATCACCTTGGCCGACGTTGCCGTCTCGGCGATCGGGAAGGGCACGACGTCGTGAGCCTGGAACCGCACCGCCTCGTCGAGCTCGTCGGGGGGCAGCGGCGGCATGTCAACCTCTCGGGTGATGGCCCGAAGTCCCGCCACCCCGAGGTGGACCTGGCGCTCGCTGAACCCGCCTTCGCGCCAGAGGCGCTCCAGGGCCGCCACCACCTGCATCCGATCGCGGATCTCGCCGTCCACGATGGTGCCGGGCGGCAGCCCCACCTGGCCATAGGCCTCGAGGACCGGCACCGCGCCGTCGCCGACGGTCAGCTCCACGGCACGGATGGCGCTGGTCCCTATGTCCAGGCCGACCGTTCGCTCTGCCATCCGCTACCCCAGTCTCCTGCGTCTCGCGCCGAACGTCAGACCGAAACCGTACGTCGTGGCCCCCGACGAGCGGGGGATTCTCGGCAGCGTCACCAGCAATCCCGCCGCCATGAAGGTTGCCAGGGGGAGGTACCACGCCCAGGGACCGAGGTGGTACTCGCAGAACACCGTGACGGCAACGGCGACGACACCAGCGGCGGCGAAGCGTCCAGCGCTGCCGAGTGCCCCGCAGAAAACGATCATGACGAGAGGGGGCACGAAGTAGAAGGGGTCCATCACCGACTCGAGGAGGCAACGAAGCGTGAGGCAGAGCGCGAGCAGCCACGCCAACATGGGGAGCGAGATCGACGCCCGCCGACGCCAGACCAAGATGCCGACCCCACAGCAAAGAACAAGGGCGACCATTCGACCGGGCCCGGCTGCAACGACCTCGACGGGGCGAACCGACGTCAAGCTCTTGACCAGATGATACCGCCCTCCCTCGTACGTGAGGTGGGTCACAAAGGTCCGAACCGCCCGTCCTGACCGCAGGAGAGGCGACAACGCGAGCAAAGGAGTCGGGTGGTTGAGGGTCGGATAGTTCGGCTGCTCCAGCAATGAGTGAACGGTCGCGTGCCAATACTGGGCGAGACCCGGGAGAACGAGGGTGATCGGCGGCAGTGCGGACCGCACCAGGAAGAGAACCCGCTGGCGCGCCGATGGAAGAACAGCCACCAGTACCGGCGCCACGAGTATGACGAGCGGTTGGAACGCCAGGGCAGCTCCGAAGCACCAGCCACACGCTCGAAGGTTGCCTCGCGAGACTTGGACCACGGCCGAGAGGGCACACGTCATCGCAAGGCCGTCCTCGGGGTGACCCCATATGGCGACCAACGGCCAGACCACCACCATCGCGACGAGGCTGAGGATCAGCCGGCGCCTCGGCGTCGCTCCGAATTGTTCCGCTAGAGCGTCGAGGGCGACCAGCAACGAGGCGCCGAGCAGCAGTTCCACCGGCCCGAGGAACAACCAGGCGGTCGGGTGGGGAAGAGGGAACGGAAAGGATTCACTCAAGCCAAGCGATCCCGTGAGCATCGCCACCGGAGCCAAGAGCACCGTGATGCCCGGGAAGGTGACGAGACCGGTGTTCGAGGCATAGACGCCCCCCAAGTCACCCCACCCCACGAAGTGAGCGCCGCGGTAGGTGGCCCAGATGTCGCCGGGCACGAACCAACCGGTCCGTCCCTGCAGGGGCCACCACAGGAGAGAGAAGGCCATTCCCGTAATGAGGACCAGCGTCATCCCACCCAAGCCATATCGGCGCTGTATCAGCCAGTGGGTGATGGAAGGCGCTCCCGACACATTCGCCAACGGCGCGTCCGGTCTCGATGAGATCGTGACCGTCATGCCGGAACCGCAACCTCTCCGCCCGCTGCGACGCGCGGCTCATCGACCAGGAGGACCCCCTGGTCGGCGTACTCGCCGACTTTGTCGGGGCGCTCGACTGGCCGGCCCGCCATGACGGCAGCCCCGAGGCATCCGACGACGAGCGCCCAATAGAGGACGGGATCTCCCATTCTCAGCGTTGCTGTGTAGGCGGCCACGGCTGATGCAACAACGCACGCCATGAGACGCAGCGGTGAACGAACCGCCGATACGACAAGAGAGAGGAGAATGGACGGCACCACGTAGTAGGGAAAGATCACCGACTCGAAAACGCATCGGAGGAAGAGGCAGACCGCTACCATCCACAGGATCTCCGAGGGGTCGACGGCACCATGGCGCCGGGTCTTGCGTGCGATGCTCGCTGCTGCCGCCACCGCAAGCGCGACACCCAGAGCACGCGGCCAGCCCGCGTACACCACTCCGGCCGTCGGATGAGCAACCACAGAAACCCAGGGCGTCGGGTGCCCGACTCCTGGATAGGTCGGCTGGTCGACGACCTGTCGCCACGTGTCTCGTGGGTCCCCCAGCAATGGGATCATCACGGCAAGTGCGCCGGGCACAGCCGCCCGGACCAGGAGGCGGGGCCAATCCCTCATGGGGCGCAGTGCAAAGAGCAGCGGTGCGGCGAGCAAGACGAGCGGTTGGACGGCGAAACCAGCGCCGAGCAACCAGGCCGCTCCGCGGTCGCGCTGCCGCAGGAAAAGGCTCACGGCCGTGAGGAGGAGCCCGAGCGCCACCGCATCGTCAGGATGGCCCCAGATCACCGACATCCACCACAGGGCAGCGACGGCCGCAACGAGGGACAGGGCGAGACGGGTGCCTCCGAGGGCGCAACGACGAGCAAGAGCAAGGACCGCGATCACCGTGGCGAACGCCAGCGAGTAGGCCGCCGACACCATTGCTGGCCACACAACACCGATTGCCGAATAGCCGACTCGACCGTGGAGAATGACAAGCTTGTCCGCCGGCGTGCTCGCCCCGAAGAAGCCGAGGAGTCGTACGAGGAACACCAGAAAGAGCTGGAAGCCCGGCAGGGCCACGAGGATGGAGCCGTCACCCGCGTAGAGCCGTGCAAGGCCTCCGACTCGACTTTGTCCTCCGGCATTGAGGATCGCCCAGGTGAAGTCGGTCATGTTGCCGGGGTGCCCCCGAGCGTATGAAGACGACATGGCCCAACTCGTCCAGAGCGTCGCCGAGATGGTCGCGACGACGATCAGCGAACCTGCCCAGATGGTGGTCGGGCTCAGCCGGCTGCCGATGCGCCGGGGGATCCCGCCGAAGCGGGATCCCCCGAGCATCTCAGTTGCAGTGTTCATGGCTATTTCACCCACTCACAGAGTGAGTGATCGTGATCACGGATAGGAGGCCTGCCAACCCGATGCAGGAGCAGCCGTAAGGGTGGCTGTGCATCCCGTGCTGGGGGCCTGCCCAGCGGTCCCCTCCGCGTACTGGACGCCCTGGGTGCTCGTGGCCCCCGTGAGGCCGCCAGTCGTCGCGGACGGCTCATCGTTGTCCTCGGCGTACCAGCACGTCTTGGAGGCCGACTCGGTGGCCAAGACGAGGATGTTGTTGTCGGTGCTCACGGCCACCGAGATCTCGTGAGCTGGGCTGGTCAAGGCAGGGCCGGTACCCCAACTCAGCTCCGGCTCATTGGACTGCATGGCGGACACGAGTGTCGCCACGGCCGTGTAGCTCCCGTTGTTGGCGTAGTACGCCTTGGCTGCCGTGATGGCGTTGGTGAGGTCCGACTGGGCCGACCGGTCCTGGGCGCCACCCTTCACCCCGAGGAACGTCGGGATGGCGATGGCGAGCAGGATGGCCATGATCAGCAGGACCACCATGAGCTCGATGAGGGTGAAGCCGCTCTCGGCCCCCTCCTCTGCTTCCTCTGCCCTTCGGGCAATCGCCTGACGGACCGCCGCCAGGATCCGGGTACTCCGTGTGGCTTCCATTCGGAAACCCCCTCTCAGGATTCGCACTCGTATGGGGCAATGAATCACGAGCCGACATCCGACCCGCAGGCGGCACTGTAACGGAGCTTCCCCAAATTGGGAAGAAGTTTTTCTGGAAAGCCGCACCTTTCTTGTGTATATTCTGCTTACCAGAACATAGTGGCGGTTGGACCGGACCGGTCGCTAGCGTCGAGATCCACGGATCGACGAAAGCGCTCCGGTACGCTGGCGCCCGTACGGGGCGGTTCCGGGGACATGTCGGAGCTCCGGTACCCGGCGGAGAGGCGTAAGGGCCGGCACCGCAGGACCGGGAGGAAGTGGATGAACACGGGAAGCCGGGCATCGTTCCAAAGAGACGACGACACCGCCGATCTCGTTCGCTCCGTGGCGCTCTCGTCGGCACGCCTGTGGGAAGAGGTGCTGGAACGACTGACGAAGCTCGAGGAGTCCCAGGCCGAACTGGTGCAGTCCGTCTCCCGGCTGCAAGACGACTATGCGCTCGGCAGCGGCGGGACCGGTCGCACCATGGCGATCGGACCGGCACAGCCGGTCGACGCCGTGGCCCTTCTCACCGGCCAACCCGCCGACGTTCCCGGCGCGCATGTCCGGCAGCCATCCGACCTCGGGTTCGGTTCGCCCGCCGCCTACGAGGACGTCGACGTCCATGTCATCCCTTCGCAGCCCTCAGAAGCTGACCCCTTCCCCTGGTCACGCACCGACCCCCAGGCCGAGGGCCCGCTGGCCGAGTCGGCACCCCCTCCGCCGCCTCCCCCACCGCCGCCACCGGCCGGGTTCGCCCCTGGTGGCGTCCCGGCAGCGGGCGGGAGCGACTTCGACCTCGCACCTCCGCCTCCCCCACCGCCGCCACCGGCCGGGTTCGCCCCTGGTGGCGGCCCGGCAGCGGGCGGGAGCGACTTCGACCTCGCACCTCCGCCTCCCCCACCGCCTCCCCCGGCCGGGTTCGCCCCTGGTGGCGGCCCGGCAGCGGGCGGGAGCGACTTCGACTTCGCACCTCCGCCGCCACCTCCTCCGGCCGGGTTCGCCCCTGGTGGCGGGAGCGACTTCGACTTCGCACCTCCGCCGCCGGCCGGGTTCGCGCCTGGTGGCGGGAGCGACTTCGACTTCGCACCTCCGCCTCCCCCACCGCCGCCGCCGGCCGGGTTCGCCCCTGGTGGCGAGAGCGACTTCGACTTCGCACCTCCGCCGCCGGCCGGGTTCGCCCCTGGTGGCGAGAGCGACTTCGACTTCGCACCTCCGCCGCCGCCTCCCCCGGCCGGGTTCGCTGCTGAGGGCGCAGAACCGCCGACGCAGGCTGTCCCGGTGAGCTCGTCGCTGCCGCCGGGGTTCGCCGGCATCGCGAGCTCCAGTGGCTTCGCCGACCTCGCTCAGGTCACTGGGGCCTCGGCAGCCATGCCTGGCGGCGGGGCGGGACAGGTGCCGGAGATGGAAGGAGCCCCGCTCCCCCCTCCGCCGCCCGAGGCGACTACCGAACCGCCGATCACCCCCGACTTCTTCGCTCGGGCGGGCCGCCGTCGCCGCTGACCACTGGTCGCCGGAGCCTCAGGTGGCCGGTGTCAACCCGTCGGTTCGGCGCCAGGGGCCAGAGCGGCCGCCCGACTTCTCCCAGAGCGCCACCTGCTCGACTGTCATCGTCCGATCGGCCGACTTGCACATGTCGTAGACGGTCAGGGCAGCGACCGTGCAGGCGGTCATGGCCTCCATCTCCACGCCGGTCCGGTCGACCGTCTCGACCTGAGCCTCCACTTCGACGTGGTCGTCACCGATCGAGAAGTTGACCGAGACCGAGCCGACGAGGACCGGGTGGCACATCGGGATCAGGTCGGCCGTCCGCTTGGCGGCCTGGATGCCGGCAATCCTGGCGGCGCCGAGCACGTCCCCCTTGGTGATGGCGTTGTTGGCCACCTTGGTGGTCGTCTCCGGGAGCATCGTGACCCGGCACCGCGCCAGCGCCCGGCGGTGGGTCGGCTCCCGTGGCGTGACGTCCACCATCCTGGCGCTGCTCAGAGGATCGAGGTGGGCGAGGCTGCGGTCGGTCACGTCCGGAAGTCTACGACGCCGACGCAGACCCCTACCTCTGGAGTCGGCGAGCGACGGCCCGCTGCGGCCGCCCTCCACCCGGTCCACCTCGGCCGGTGTGCGTTAGACTGGCACTCGGCAGCCGAGAGTGCCAACCTTGGCCGGCGCCGAGGTGCCGGCCACCGGTCGGCACCCAGGAGAGGAGTGGAGGCGAGGGATGCCGACGTACGAGTACGCGTGCACGTCGTGTGGCGAGCACACCGAGGTCGTCCAGTCCTTCGCCGACGAACCTCTGACCGAGTGCCCGCTGTGCGGTGGCCCGCTCCGGAAGGTGTTCGGGTCGATCGGCATCGTGCTGAAGGGCAGCGGCTTCTACAAGACCGACAGCCGCAGCTCGTCCGGCCCCAAGGCCGCCAAGACCGGGGACGGCACCGACACCTCCGCCAAGAGCGACGGCGCCAAGGACGGCACCAAGGACGGCGCCAAGGACACCAAGGACTCCTCGGGCAGCAGCGACAGGGCCTCGTCGGGCGCGGGCGACAAGACCTCGACGAGCACGCCGGCAGCCTCGGCCGCCGCCTCCTGAGAGGGCCTAACTTCCGCTGAGCTGCATGTCGCCGACGGCCAGGGTCTGACCGGCGGCGATGCCGGGCAGCCATTCGACGTCGGCGCCGATCCAGAGGATCGACTGGAGCATCCGCTGGAGGGTCGAGGCGACAGTGACCTCGCGCACCGGCTCGGCCAACGACCCGTCCCGGACCATCAGCCCCTCGGCACCGACCGAGAAGTCGCCGCTGACCGGGTTGACGCCGGAATGGACGCCGGTCACCGACTGGACGAACAAGCCGTCGCCGGCTCGCGCGAGCACGCCCGCCTGGTCGAGCTCACCCGGGCTGAGGAGGAGCGCCCGGCATCCGGCGCCGGGCGTCGAGGCATAGCCCCCCCGCACGGCCGACCCGGTCGGTGCCGTGCCGGCCCGCTCGGCCGAGAGCGTGTCGAACAGGAACCCCCGCAGCACCCCGTCCTCGACCAGCACGTTGCGGCGGCACGCCAGCCCTTCCCCGTCGTAGGCGGCAGCGGCGAAGGCACGGACGTCCGTCGGGTCGTCGACGAGGGTGACCGACGGCACCGCCACCGGCTCGCCGATCCGGCCGGCGAAGAAGGAGCGCCCCTTGACCACAGCCTCCCCTGACAGCGCGCTCGAGACGACGCTCAGCAAGGTGGCGACGACCCGTGGGTCGAAGACCACGGTGCAGCGACCGGAGCGAGCCTTGGTCGCTCCCAGCATCCGTGTCGACCGCTCGACGGCCTCGGCCCCGGCCCGGTCAGGGTCGAGGTCGGCGAAGGTCCGCCCCACCGAGAAGCCGGTGCCGGTCTGGGTGTCGGTTCCGTCGCCGGCGATCGCCGAGACCGACAAGAAGGCGGCCGTTCGGCGGGTGAAGGCCCTTATCCCGGCGGTCGAGGCCAGCGCGACCTCGGTCCACTCGTCGCCGTAGTCGGCGGACGACACCTGGCGGATCCGGTCGGCCGACCGCACCTGCTGTTCGAGGGCAAGGGCGAGCTCGGTCTTGCGATCGGTCGGGATCTCGAGCAGATCGCCCTGCCACAGCTCGAGCTCGGCCGCCGGGTGGCCGTCGGGGCGGGCCAGGCAGACATGGGGGTCGGGAGTGGCATAGCGGGCGTTGTCCCGGGCGGCGTCCATCGTGGCGGTGACCACGTCCTCGTCGAGCGAACCGGCCCAGGCGAAGCCCAGCCGGCCCCCACCGTCGCCGCCGGGCAGCAGCACGCGGATCCCGACCCCAGCCGAGGTGGCCGACGACAGCGACTCGATGTCGCCCTCGTAGGCCCGGACCTCGGTCTCGTGGCCACGGGCCACGTAGACCTCCACCTGCTCGTCGTCGCCGGCGCGGCCGAGCAGGGACTCGGCCAGGTCGAGCAGCTCGCTCACGCTGCGGTGCCGCCGATGGTGACGCCGGTGATCCGCAAGGTGGCCTGGCCGCAGCCGACCGGCACGCTCTGGCCGTCCTTCCCGCAGGTGCCGGGGGTCATTGCGAAGTCGGTCGCGACGGCGTCGATCCGGCGGAGCACCTCGGGGCCGTTACCGATGAGGTTGGCGTCCCGCAGCGGCTCGGTGATCCTGCCCCCCTCGATCAGGTAGGCCTCGGTCGTCCCGAAGACGAAGTCGCCGGTGGCCGTGTTGACCTGGCCACCGCCGAGCTTGGCCACGTACACGCCCTGCGGCGTCTGGGCGATGATCTCCTCGGGGTCCTCCTCGCCTGCCAGCAGGAACGTGTTGGTCATGCGGACCATCGGCAGGTGCTGGTAGCTCTGGCGGCGCCCGTTTCCCGACGACGCCCGCCCCTGCTTGCGAGCACGCAGCCAGTCCCAGAGGTAGCCGGTGAGGACACCGTTCTCGATCAGCACGTTGCGGGCCGCCGGGCGTCCCTCGTCGTCGACGGCGAAGTTCCCCCACTCGCCGGCGACGGTGCCGTCGTCGACCAGGGTGACCAGGGGACTCGCCACCAGCTCGCCGATCCGCCCGGTGTAGACCGAGGCGTCCTTCACGATGTGATCGGCCTCGAGCCCGTGGCCGCAGGCCTCGTGGAAGAGGATGCCGCCGCTCCCGCCGGCGAGCACGACCGGCACCTCGCCGGAGGGCGCCGGGCGGGCCGCCAGCTTGCCGATCGCCCGGCGGGCCGCCACCCGGGCCACCTCGTCGACGTCGATCTCGTCGAACAGCTCGAACCCGAGCGTGCGGGCGACCGACTCGTAGCCGGTCTGCATGCCGGTGTCGCCGGTGGCCACGCAGGTCACGTTGAGGCGGGTCCGCACCTGGTCGTCCTCGGCCATCACCCCGTCGGAGCTCGCCACGAGCACCCGCCTCCGGGCGTCGCCGTAGCCGACCTGCACCTGGGTCACGGCGCCACCGGCGGACCTCGCCACCTCGTCGGCCCTGGAGAGCAGTTCGAGCTTGCGAGCCTTGCCAACCGACTCGGGCAGGACTTGCGCCCGCGGCCTCGCCCCGGTGGGCGCCCCGACCGCCACCGAGCGCCCCTGGCCGCCCTGGCGGGCGACCGCTGCCGCCGCCTCGGCCGCCGCCAAGAGGCCCGGCTCGGAGAGGTCGGCGGTGTGGGCGAAGCCGGTCGTCTCGCCGACCACCACCCGGATGCCGGCGCCTCGCTCACGGCCCGAAGAGAGCTCCTCGACCCGGTGGTCGTCGAGCACCGCCCCGGTGCTCTGCCGGTCCTCGGCGAAGATCTCGGCCATGTCGCCGCCACGGGCCAGGGCGGCGGTGAGCACCCGCTCGAGGACGTCGTGGCCGATGAGCGGCTCGGCGGGAAGGGTGTCGGGCACGGGCGGTATCGTAACCGTCGTGCCCCGAATCTCGTCCGAGGTGACGGCGACCACCGGCGTGGCCTTGGTGCCCGGCCTGTCTGCCCACGTCGACCTGCAGGTCGGCGAGGCCGACACCGCTGTCGCCTTCTGTTCGGGGCACGTGCGGGTGCTCGCCACCCCCCGGCTGGTGGCCCTCTGCGAGCAGGCTTCCTGCGCCGCCGTCGACTCCCGCCTCACGCCGGGGCGCACCAGTGTCGCCACCCGGGTCCAGTTCGACCACCTGGCGCCGGTGGCGATCGGGAGCGTCGTGACCGCCGAGGCCACCCTCGAACGGGTGGAGGGGCGCCGGCTGATCTTCACCATCTCGGCCACGCTGCGCTCCGACGCCCGCGACGGGTTGGTGGGCGCCGGACGCCTCACCCGCGTGGTGGTGGACGAGGCGGCGTTCATGGCCAAGGCAGGGCACCTGGCCGAGCCCTGAGCCGGGCTGTCGCCCGGTGACCAGATCGGAAACGGCAGCGGCCGTCGGCCCGCGAGCGGCGGCGGCCCGGCCGGTGGCGGCGGCATTCGTCGTCCTCGGCCTCTTCTGGGGGAGCTGGGCGGTCGCCATCGCCAACGTCCAGCACACCTTCCACCTCTCCGACGGCCGCCTCGGGGTGCTGCTGGCCGTGGCCATCGCCGTGGCTGGGGTCACCGGTGCCGCCCTCGGCCACCGGGCCGAGCGGTGGGGCACGGGGCGGATGCTGGCCGGCTCGCTCGCCGCCTGGGCGGTGCTGCTCGTCGGTGCCGGCACCGGGCGCCCGTGGCCGGTGTTCGCCGTCCTCTTCGTGGCCGCCGAGGTCGCCGGCGGCTGCGTCGACACTTCGATGAACGCCGCCGCCTCTCGCCGGCTGCACGGCCGCCCCGGCGCTCTCGTGCGCTTCCACGCCCTGTTCAACAGCGGGGCGCTCGGTGGGGCCCTCGCCACCGGGGTAGCGCTCCATCTCGGCCTCTCGTGGCGCTGGCTCTGGCCGTTGCTGGCTGTGATCGTGGCGGCGGTGGCGGTGTGGACCTGGCGCACCCAGGGGGTTGCGGGCGATCCGGCCGACGGGTCGTGGGGAGCTGACGGGCCGGCGGCGGGAACGACCGACCCCGCCGGCAGCGGCGGACCCGGGCCGCTGCAGCGTCTGCGGGGCGACGGCCTGGGCCTGTTGCTGGTGGTCTTCGCCCTCGCCGAGATCACCGAGGGCGGGGTCGACACCTGGGGGGTCCTGTACCTGCGCACCCACCTCGCCGCGGGGGTGCTGCTCGGCGCCGGGGCCTACGTCGTCGGCCAGTCGGTGGCCGCCATGACCCGCGGTGCCGGCGGCCCGCTGCTCGGCCGCCTCTCCCCTCGGTTGGCGCTGGTGGTCGGCGGGAGCCTGGCGGCGTCGGGCATCCTCCTCGAGTCGCTGAGCCCGGCGGTCCGGGTGGCCGCCGTCGGCCTGGCCCTCGGGGCCGGCGGGGCGTCGCTCTTCTGGCCCCTCGTGATGAGCCAGGTCACCCGGCGGGCGAGCAGGCCGACGGCGGCCGTCGGCGCCTTCACGGCTGCCGGCTACGTCGGCTGGGTGGCCGGCGCCCCGGCCGTCGGCTGGGTCTCGGACACCTTCGGGCCGGCGCGGGGATTGCAGCTGCTGGCCGCCCTGGCAGCGGTGGTGGTCGTCACCTCGGTGCTGCGACGCGCCTCCGGCCGTACGGTCGGTCCCGACTAGCGTGGACCGCACCGCCGATCACGGCACCGCCGCACCATGACCATCCTGCCGAGCATCGAGACACCCGCCGACCTCCGCCCGCTGAGCTACCGACAGCTCGAGCAGCTGGCGGCCGAGCTGCGGGGTTTCATCGTCGACACCGTGACCAGCACCGGTGGCCACCTCGGCTCGAACCTGGGCGTGGTCGAGCTCACCCTCGCCCTCCACCGGGTCTTCGACTCGCCGCGCGACGCCATCCTGTGGGACACCGGCCACCAGGCCTACGTCCACAAGCTCCTGACCGGCCGCCGCTACCGGTTCCGCGAGCTCAAGCAGGCCGGCGGGCTCTCGGGCTACCCGAACCGCGGGGAGTCCGAGCACGACTGGATCGAGAACAGCCACGCCTCGACGGTCCTCTCCTACGCCCACGGCTTGGCCAGCGCACTCGAGCTCGAGGGTGAGCTGGCCGGGCGCGGCGGCGACCGACGGGTGGTGGCGGTGGTCGGCGACGGGGCGCTGACCGGCGGGATGGCCTACGAGGCGCTGAACAACCTCGGGCACTCGGGTCGCCGGGTGGTGGTCGTGCTCAACGACAACGGCCGCTCGTACGCGCCGACCGTCTCGCACCTCTCCCGGTCGCTGACCAGCCTCCGGCTGAACCCGACCTACATCCACACCCGCCAGCGCATCCGCTCGGTCCTGCGCGACCTCCCTGGCGTCGGCGACCTCGCCTACTCGGTCAGCCACGGACTGACGACGGCCATGCGCGAGCTCGTCTCGCCGCACACCTTCTTCGAGGCCCTCGGCGTCCGCTACGTCGGGCCGATCGACGGCCACGACATCGACCAGCTCGAGCAGGCCCTGCGGCATGCCTCACAGTGGGACGGCCCGATCGTGGTCCACGTGCTGACCCAGAAGGGCCGCGGCTACGCACCGGCGGAGGAGGACGACGTCCAGCGCCTCCACGACGTCAAGGCGCTCAAGCCGGCCCCCGACAACACCGTCGGCTCGGCCGTGGGCACGGCCATCGGCGCCCCACACGGCACCGGGATCGAAGGCGGCCTCGAGCTGGCCCCGGCCGGCGTCTCGTCGAGCATCCCGCCCGCCACCTACACCGACGCCTTCACCCGGGCCCTGCTGCGGCAAGCCGAGCAGCGTCCCGAGGTGGTGGCGCTGACCGCCGCCATGCCCGGGCCGACCGGGCTGCTGCCCTTCGAGGCGCGCTTCCCCGAGCGCTTCTTCGACGTCGGGATCGCCGAGCAGCACGAGGTGACCGCCGCCGCCGGCATGGCGATGGCCGGGCTGCGGCCGGTCGTCGCCGTCTACTCCACCTTCTTCTCGCGGGCCTTCGACCAGGCGAACCTCGACGTCGGGCTCCACCGCCTCCCGGTGGTCTTCGTCTTCGACCGGGCCGGGATCACCGGGGACGACGGGCCGAGCCACCACGGCATCCTCGACCTCGCGCTGACCCTGTCGATCCCCGGCATGACGGTGTTCGCCCCGTCCTCCGCCGAGGAGGTCGAGATGATGCTCGGGACGGCGCTCGAGCTCGACGGCCCGTCCTCGATCCGGTTCCCCAAGACCCCGCCCCGCTACGCCGGTCCAGGGGAGGTGGGCCGCGGCCTCGAGGCACGCCAGGTCCTCGCCGGTGACGGCACCGTCTGCCTGCTCGGCGTCGGCAAGCTGCTGGCGGCCTGCGAGGAGGCCGCCGGCGAACTGGCGGAGATCGGGATCGCCGCCACCGTCTGGGACGTCCGGGTGGTCAGCCCCCCCGACCGCCGGATGCTCGCCGACGCCGCCCGGCACCGCCTGGTCGTGACCGCCGAGGACGGGGTCCGCTTCGGCGGCGCCGGGATGTTCCTGGCCGACGCGCTCGGCGAGCTGACGGCCCTCGAAGGGATCCCGAGCCCGCCGGTCGAGGTGCTCGGCGTGCCGCGGCGCCATCTGGCGCACGCCAAGCCCGACGCCATCCTCGCCGAGCTCGGGCTCGACGGAGCGGGGGTCGCCGCCGCCGTCCGGCGCGCCCTGGCACGGACCGGCGTCGCCGGCACCGACCTGCCCGACGACGCCCTCGGCGCCGCCCCACCGACCGGCGGCACCAGGACCGCCGGCGGCTGAGAGCCCGCCTTGGTTCGGCGGCGTCAGCTCGAAGGTGGTGAACCGCCCCAGCGACCCACCACCCGCACGGCGAGGCGCCCGCCGACCATGGCCGCCCCGAGGAAGGCGAGGGCGACCGCTACGAAGGCGGCCGCCGTGCCCTGACCGGCGACCACCCGCAGCACCATGCCGACCCCGACCGTGACCGCAGCCACCACCGCTCCGCCGGTCACCGGGAAGCGGCGACCGGCACCGAGGTGTGCGTCGACTGCCCAGGCGGCGACCAGGCCGGCACCGAACGGCCAGAACGTCGAGACGAAGCCGCCGGCGCTCTCGGCGTGGTGGTGCGAGGCGCGGCCGATGGCCACGAAGAGCACCACCGCCGCCAGGTCGACAACCCGTGGCGCCCGTGGCGCCCGCACCGCCCGGGCCGGCCAGGCGGGCGGCCTGGCTTCGCTCACCCCTTGTTGGCCCCGTGGGCCCGGACGAAGTCGTTGACGGCGTAGTAGGCGTCGATCGATTCGCCGGCGTCGCCCCAGAAGCCCTCGAGCACGTCGTAGGCCATGGCGCGTTGGCTGACGAAGTGGTTGTTCACGTCGGTGATCTCGAGCTCGCCCCGGCCCGAGGGCTCGAGGGTCGTGATGATCTCGAACACGCTGGCGTCGTAGCAGTAGATACCGGTCACCCCGAACCGGGACGGAGGGTCCTCGGGCTTCTCGACGATCCGGGTCACCCGGCCGCCGTCGTCGAGCTCGGGCACGCCGAGGTGACGGAGGTGCTCGGGCTCCTCGACCGGGGTCAGCAGGATCCGGGCACCGGTCGGCTGGGACCCGAAGGCGGCCACCATCGGGGCGATCGACCGCTCGACGACGTTGTCGGCCAGCATCACGAGCACCGGCTCGCCGTCGGCGAACCGCTCGGCGAGCCCGAGCGCCTCGGCGATGCCACCCGGGCGCTCCTGGTAGCCGTAGGAGAGGCGGTCGATGCCGAATTCGTGGCCGTTGCCGAGCAACCGCAGGAACTCGCCGGCGTGGGTACCCCCGGTGACCAGCATGATCTCGGTGATGCCGGCGTTGACCACCGCCTCGATCGCCCACTGCACCATCGGCCGGTCGTAGATCGGCAGGAGGTGCTTGTTGGTGATCCTCGTCAGCGGGTAGAGCCGGGAGCCGGTCCCACCGGCCAAAAGGACGCCCTTCACGGCCGGCAAGACTAGGCCGTTCAGGCCAGCGTCAGCACCCCGCGGGCCACCGTGCCTGCCTCCATCGCCTCGATGACCTGGCGGAACTCCTCGATCGGCCGCGTCAGGCTGACCAGCTCGTCGAGCAGCAGCTGGCCGCGCTCGTAGAGGTCGACCATGAGCGGCACGTCGTGGTGGGGCCGGGCCGAACCGTAGCGGCAACCGAGCAGGCCGCGGTCGACGTAGGAGAGGGCGTTGATGTCGACCGCCACCTCGCTGCCGCGCGGCGGCACGCCGATGGCGACGGCCGTGCCACCCCAGTCGAGGCAGTCGAGCGCGCTGCGGAGCACCCCGGGGTGCCCGACGCACTCGAACGACCACGTCACGCCGCCCAGCGGGTTGAGCGCCCCCGACGCCCGCTCGGGGTCCGGCGGCACCAGGGAGCGGACGGCCGCCGCCACGTCACCTTTGCCGGCGTCGACGAAATCGGTGGCGCCGAACTGCCGGGCGAGCGCCTCCTTGCCGGCCACCGTGTCGACGGCCACGATCCGGGTGGCGCCGGCGATCCGCAGGCCCTGGATGACGTTGAGCCCGATGCCGCCGACTCCGAAGACCGCCGCCGTCTCCCCCGGCGACACCGCCGCCCGGTTGAGCACCGCCCCGACCCCGGTCAGCACGCCGCAGCCGATCAGGCAGGCCGACGACAACGGCATCGAGTCGGGGATCCGGACCGCCTGGACCTCCTTGATCACCGTCGCCTCGGCGAACACCGAGGTGGCGGCGAAGTTCGAGGCCGGCTCGCCCTTGTAGGTGAACGGGGTCGACACGTTGCCGAGGGTGTGCCGGCACCACGTCGGATGGCCGGTGCTGCACGCCCGGCACACCCCGCAGCTGGCGAGGGTGGCGATGACGACGTGGTCGCCCTCGGCGACCGATCGGACGTCGGGGCCGACTGCCTCGACCACCCCGGCGCCCTCGTGACCGAGCACCGACGGCGGCTTCCACGGGATCGTGCCGTTGATCACCGACAGGTCCGAATGGCACACCCCGGCGGCGCCGATCCTCACCCGGACCTCGCCCGGCCCTGGGTCGGCCACCTCGAGCTGGTCGGTGATCTCGACGCCGTCACCGGTGTAGACGATCCCTCGCATCCGTGCTCCTCTCCACCCGCTCAGGGGTGCTGGCTCGAGACCGACAGCACCTCGCCGGTCAGGTAGCTGGCATAGTCGCTGGCCAGGAAGACGATGGCGTTCGCCACCTCCCACGTCTCGGCGCCCCGGGCGAAGAGCTCCCGGCCGCGCAGGACCGACAGGTCCTCGTCGGGGATCACCCGATTGAGGAACGGGTGCTCGGCCAGGCTCGGAGCGACGGCGTTCACCCGGACACCGGCCGGCGCCGCCTCGGCGGCGGCGCAGCGGGTGAGCGCCATCACCCCGGCCTTGGCGGCGGCGTAGTGGGCCTGGCCCGGCTGCGCCCGCCAGCCGAGCACCGAGGCGATGTTCACCACCACGCCGGATCGCCGCACGAGCAGGTGCCGCAGGGCCGCCCGAGTGCAGCGGAAGGTGCCGGTCAGCGTCACGTCGAGGACCTGCGACCACTGCTCGTCGGCCATGTCGACCAGCGGGACCGTCCCGCCGAGCCCGGCGTTGTTCACCGCCACGTCGAAGCGGCCGTGCTGCTCCACCGCCACCTCGTAGAGGCGCTGCACCTGCGTCTCGACGGTGACGTCGCAGGCCACGCCGGTGACCTGGCCGAGGCCGAGCGCCGCCAGCTCCTCGACCGCCTCGCCCAGTCGGCGCTCGTGGGCGTCGGACAGCACGACGTGGGCGCCCTCCTCGAGGCAGCGCCGGGCCGTCGACTGTCCGATCCCGGTGCCGGCGGCGGCCGTCACCACCACCACCTTGCCGGCCAGCAGATCGTGGCCGGCCGGGACCTCCGGCGGCGGCACCGGCGGATAGCTGCTACCGAGCAGGCTCATCGCACGTCCTTCGGCTCGGGCGGCAGGCCGAGCACCCGCTCGCCGATGATGTTGCGCTGGATCTCGTTCGACCCCCCGTAGATCGTCTCCGAGCGCGAGAACAAGAAGCGGCGCTGCATGTCGTCGAGCTCGTAGGGGTCGGCCGCCAGCACCGTACCGCCGATCCCGGCCACGTCCATCGCCAGCTCGCCGAGCCGGCGATGCCAGCTGCCCCAGAACAGCTTGGCGATCGACGCCTCCGGCGGGGCGACCCGGCCGTCGACCCCCGACAGGCTCCGCAGGGCGTTGAAGCGCAGCAGCCGCAGCTCGATGAAGGCCTGCACCAGCCGCTGCCGGAGCGCCGGGTCGCCGCGCCGGCCCTGGCAGCCGGCCGCCGCGATCACCCCGTCGAGCTCTCGCTGGAAGGCCAGTTGGTGCCCGAGCATCGCCACCCCCCGCTCGAAGGCCAAGGTGGCCAGCGCCACCTTCCAGCCCTCCCCCGGTCGACCGACCACCAGGTCGGCCGACGTCGTCGCCCCGTCGAAGAAGACCTCGTTGAACTCCGAGGTCCGGGTCAGCTGCACGATCGGCCGAACCTCGATCCCAGGCTGGTCCATCGGCACCAGCAGGTACGAGAGGCCGCGGTGGCGGCTCGACCCCGGCTCGGTCCGGCAGAGCACGAAGCACCAGTCGGCCTGGTGGGCGAGCGACGTCCAGACCTTCTGCCCGGTCACCACCCACTGCCCGCCGTCGAGCACCGCCCTCGTCTGGACGTTGGCCAGGTCGCTTCCGGCCCCCGGTTCCGAGTAGCCCTGGCACCAGAGCTCGGTTCCCCGGCGGATCGGCCCGAGGAACCGATCCTGCTGGGCCGGCGTGCCGAACTGGATCAGCGTCGGGGCGAGGAGGCCCTCCCCCACCACGTTCACCCGGCCCGGGGCCCCGGCCCGGGCGTACTCCTCGTTGAAGATGACCTGCTCGGCCAGGCTGGCGCCTCGGCCACCGAACTCGACCGGCCAGCCGAGGCCGGTCCAGCCGCCGGCCGCCAGCTCGCCCTCCCACCGCCGCCGTGTCTCGAAGCCGAAGCTCTCGTCCCCCGAGCCACCGCGGCCGCCGAGGGCGGCGTACTCGCCCACGAGGTGGGCCCTCAACCAGGAACGGACCTCCTCGCGGAACGCCGCCTCCTGCGGTCGGTCGGCCAGCTCCATCGGTCCGGTAGCGTACCGAAAGGCCGGTCACCGGCCTGACGGTCCGTCAGTGAAGCAGTGAAGCAGGAGGGACGGCGCGCGATGAGCACTCCCAGATCCCCGATCGACCTCTCCGACCAGGAGTGGCGCGAACGGCTCAGCCCCGAGCAGTACCAGGTGCTCCGGAGGGCCGCCACCGAGCCGGCCTGGTCCGGCAAGTTCCTCCACGTCGACGACCACGGGGTCTTCTCCTGTGCCGGCTGCGGGGCCGCCCTGTTCTCCACCGACGACAAGTTCGATTCCGGCTCGGGGTGGCCGAGCTTCGGCCGGGCGATCGCCGACGGCACGATCGTCGAGAAGGAGGACCGGAGCCACGGCATAGTGCGCACCGAGATCACCTGCGCCCGCTGTGGCGGCCACCTCGGCCACGTGTTCGCCGACGGGCCGACCGAGACCGGGCTGCGCTATTGCGTCAACTCGCTCGCCCTGGACTTCGAAAAGGAGAAGCCCGCCGGCTGACCCCTCGGTCAGGGGGCAGCCCGCACCGCGTCCGGGCTCCCGCCCTCTTCCCCCTCCACCTCGTCCTCCCGCCCTGGGCCCGTCCCCCGGCGTCCGGTTCGCTGCACCTCGGCGGTGGCGAAGCGCAGGCTCGGACCGACCTCGTCGGCCACGATCTCCACCTTGCTCCGCCGCTCGCCCTCGTCGGTCTCCCAACTGCGCTGCTCGAGTCGCCCGATCACCACCACCCGCATGCCCTTGCTCAGGCTGAGGGCCGCGTTCTCGGCCAGGTCGCGCCAGCAGACGACGTCGAAGAAGGAGGTCGACTCCTCCCACTCCTTGGTCTGGCGGTCCTGCCACCGGCGGTTGACCGCCACCCCGAGCAAGGTGGTCGCCTGACCGTCCCGGGTGTAGCGGATCTCCGGCTCGCGGGTGAGGTTGCCGGTGATCGCCGTGCTGTTGCTCATCTGCCCTCCTCGGGCCCGACCGGAGCCCTCGAGGACGGGGCGTCGACCCCTTGGCGGGCACCGGCGTCGGTCGGAACGGCGCCGGCGGCGCCACCCTGCCAGCCGGACCTTGCCGCGAACCTCGCCGACGACCTCGCCGGGCTGCCGGAGCGGGCCGGCCAGGCGTCGAGGAAGGTCAGACGTCGAGGAAGCGGCGGATGGCCACCCCGGACCCGAGGGTGCCGATGGCGATCCCGACGAGCACCACGACGGCGTCGGTCCCGAACACCTCCCAGCCGCTCAGCCGCATCTGGGTGAAGAGGTTCGGGTTCTGCGGATTGCCGAGGCGGTCGAGCACGAGGTGCAGGGCGTAGACGATCACCGCCGCCAGGGCAGAGCCGAGCAGGCCCTGCACCAACCCCTCCGACATGAAGGGCACCCTGATGAACCAGTTGGTGGCACCCACCAGCTTCATCACCGACACCTCTCGACGCCGGGCGAAGATGGCCATACGTATGGTGTTGAGGATCAGAACCGCCGCCGAGATCAAAAGCACCAGGGCGATCGCCAGGAACACGATCTGCAGGATGTTGATGACCTCCTGCTCGGTGTGGAGGTACTGGAGCGGCGCGCTGACGTTGCGCACCCCGGGCTGCCCGGTGAACCGCTTCTGCACCAGCTGGGCGTCGAGCGGGTGGGTCGGCGTGCAACGCCACGACGTCGGGATGTCGGCCGGCTTGAGACCGGCCTCGGTGATCGTCGACGCCTCCATGCGGACCGCCTCGGCGTAGTCCTTGGCGTGGTTCCAGTAGGCGCACGGCTGGTCGACGTAGGGAATGGTCTTGAGCTGGGTGCCGATCGACGTGATCTCCTGCTGGGTGGCGGCCGGCTGCATCCAGACGACCACCTGGTTGCCGCGCTGCCAGTCGAGCTCGGCCTTGGCTGCGCCCTGCTTGAGCAAAAGGGCCGTTCCCACCAGGGCGAGCGACACGGCCACCGTGAGGACGGCCGCCACCGTCATCAGGCGGTTGCGCCAGAGGTTGGAGCCTGTCTCGCGGGCGACGTAGTCGACCGAGATCGGCATCAGAGGGCCCCGGCGGCCGGCTCGGGAAGCATCGTCGAGCCGGCGTCGATGCCGTACACGCCGCGCGCCTGGTCCCGGACGAGCGAGCCGTGATCGAGCTCGACGACGCGCCGCCGCATCCAGTTGACGAGCACTTCGTCGTGGGTGGCGATCACCACGGTGGTCCCGGTGCGATTGATCCGGTCGAGCAACTGCATGATGCCCTGACTGGTGGTCGGGTCGAGGTTGCCGGTCGGCTCGTCGGCCAGGAGGATGAGCGGCCGGTTCACGAAGGCGCGGGCGACGGCCACCCGCTGCTGCTCGCCGCCCGACAGCTCGTTCGGCAGGTTGTCGCGCTTCTTGGCCAGTCCGACGAGGTCGAGCACCTGTGGCACCTGGGCGGCCACGACGTGCTTGGGTCGCCCGATCACCTCGAGGGCGAAGGCGACGTTCTCGAAGACCGTCTTGTTGGGCAGCAGGCGGAAGTCCTGGAACACGCAGCCGATGTTGCGGCGCAGGTACGGCACCCGCCACTTCGGGAGGTGGACGATGTCGCGCCCTGCCTCCCAGATGCGACCGCGGTCGGGGAGCTCCTCACGGAGCAGCAACCGGATGAAGGTCGTCTTGCCCGAGCCCGACGCCCCGACCAGGAAGACGAACTCGCCCTTGTCGATATCGAGCGAGACGTCGCGCAAGGCGACGGTGCTGTTCTTGTAGGTCTTGGTGACGTTCTCGAAACGGATCATCGGATCGGAGGGGTCCTCGTCGGCTCGAGTGGGCGGAGCTCGGTGACGTCTGCGAACCGGTTCATGGCGAGCAATCGGTCATATCCACCACAGCCGTCGGCGTCACTGTCATCGGGCCACGGTGCACACCACCGCTGCCCGCGTGCCGCGAGGGAGAAATGCGGGCGGCCCCCTCGCAACGCCGAGGAAGCCTACAACGCTGCGCCACGCCTCGCGCGCCTCACCGGCGCCCTCGATCGTCCACCGACCCGAAGGTGACGAGGTGGTGACCGCAATTCCCTGCTCACCGGCGTGGCGTGCCTGGGGGGGAATTCACGTGACCGTCATCTGCTCATCATGGTGGCGCGATGGTCGGGATGATCGCTCAGGACGGCGCAGCGCGTTCGCGCTGGCGCCGCAGCTCGGCCTCCATGAACTCGTCGAGGTCGCCGTCGAGCACCGCCTCGACGTTGCCGGTCTCGACCTCGGTGCGGTGGTCCTTCACCATCTGGTACGGGGCGAAGACGTAGGAGCGGATCTGGTTTCCCCAGGCGTTCTCTGTGCGCTCGCCGCCCAACGAGTCGAGCTCCGAGCGCCGCTCCTCGCGGGCCCGCTCGGCCAGCTTGGCCGCCAGGATCTGCATGGCCTTGGCCCGGTTCTGGTGCTGGCTCCGCTCGTTCTGAACCGCAACGACGATCCCGGTGGGCAGGTGGGTGATCCGCACGGCCGAGTCGGTCTTGTTGACGTGCTGGCCACCGGCACCCGACGAGCGGTAGGTGTCGACCCGGAGGTCCTTCTCGTCGATCTCCACCTCGCTGCTCACCTCGTCGAGGAACGGGACGACGTCGAGCGAGGCGAAGCTCGTCTGCCGCCGGTGCTGGGAATCGAACGGCGACATCCGCACCAGCCGGTGCACGCCGCGCTCGGCGGCCAGGAGCCCGTAGGCGAACCGGCCGTAGACGATGAAGGTGGCCGACAGCAGCCCCGCTTCCTGCCCGGCGGTCGCCTCGTCGAGCTCGACGCTGAAACCGCGCCGCTCGGCCCATCGCTGGTACATCCGCAGCAGCATCTCGGCCCAGTCCTGCGCGTCGGTGCCGCCGGCGCCGGCATGCACCTCGCAGACGGCGTCGCGCTCGTCGTAGGGGCCCGAGAACAGCGATCGCAGCTCGAGGGCGGCCACCCGAGCGCCCAGCTCGGCCAACGACTGTTCGAGCTCGCGTGCCAGCCCGTCGTCGGGCGTGCCGGCGTCCTCGGCCTCGGTCACCAGCTCGTGCAGGACCTCCACGTCGGCCAGGTCGTGCTGGAGCGCGTCGAAGCGACCGACGTCCTCGGCGAGGTGGCCGAGCTCGGTGGTGACCGCACGGGCGTGGTCGGCGTCGTCCCAGAGCTCGGGGTGACCGGCCTCGTCCTCGAGGTTGGCCTTGCGCCGGCGCAGGTCGTCCATCCCGAGGTAGCGCTCGGCCTCCGCCAGGCGACCAGCCAAGGCCTTGAGCTCGGTGGCGACGTCGCGGCGTTCGTCGCCCCGCTCCTCAGGCGGCGCCATGGCAGAACTTGAACTTCTTGCCGCTCCCGCACCAGCAAGGGTCGTTGCGGCCGATCTTCTCCTGGGGCGCCTTCACCACCGGGACGAGCGTCTCCTCCTCGACCGGCGCCGGCTGGCGTGGCTGCCCACCCCGGGCGGCCGGTGCCGCTCCGGCGGCGACCGGCAGCGGCGACTGGGCCAGCGGCCCGCCGCCCGGTGGCGCCGGGCTCGTCGGATCGAGCTGGGTCCCGCGGTCGGCCAGCAGCTGGGCCGACAGGGCGACCGTCCCGGCCACCGGGTCGTCGGCCGCCTCGTAGACCGCCCGCCCCAGGTCGGGCTCGGGCGCCGGCTCGGCGATCGCCTCGACGTGGAGGACGTAGCGCAGGTAGTCGTCGTCGATCGAGGTCATCAGCTGACCGAACATCGAGAAGCCCTCGCGCTGCCAGGCGACCAGCGGGTCCTGCTGCCCCATCGCCCGGAGGTTGATGCCCTCCCGCAGGTAGTCCATCTCGGCGAGGTGGTCGCGCCAGCGCTGGTCGATGACCTGGAGCATGACCTCCCGTTCGATCTGACGGGCGCCCTCGTCGCCGTCGGGCAGCGATGCCGAGTGCCGGTCGTAGAACTCGTTGGCGTCGGCCACCAGGCTCTCGACGATCTGCCCGACGGTCGTCGCCTCGGCCAGGTCGTCCACCGAGAATTCGGTCGGATAGTACTGCGAGACCTCCTTCAGCAGGCGCTCGAGCTCCCACTCCTCGGCGAAGTCGCTCGGGCAGGCCGACTGCACGAGCGACTCGATCGTCGTCTCGAGCAGCTCTCGGGTGTGCTCTTCGAGGTCCTCGCCGTCGATGACCTGCAGCCGCCGCGCGTAGATCACCTTGCGCTGCTCGTTCATCACCTCGTCGTACTTGAGGACCTCCTTGCGGATCTCGGAGTTCCGCCCCTCGACGGTGTTCTGCGCCCGTTCGATCGCCTTGGTCACCATCTTCGCCTCGATCGGGACGTCCTCGGGCAGGGCGCGGCCCATCACCCAGCTCATGGCGCCGGTGGCGAAGAGCCGCATGAGGTCGTCCTCGAGGCTCAGGTAGAAGCGGCTCTCGCCGGGGTCACCCTGGCGACCCGAGCGACCGCGCAGCTGGTTGTCGATCCGCCGGCTCTCGTGGCGCTCACTGCCGAGGACGTAGAGGCCGCCGAGCTCCCGGATCTCGTCGGCCTGGGCGCTGCACTCCTCGGCGAAGCGCGACTGGACCTTTTTCAGCTCCTCTCGGCCCTCATCGCTCTCGAGGTCGACGCCGGCGGCCATCGCCTCGTGCCGTGCCAGCATCTCCGGGTTGCCGCCGAGGAGGATGTCGACGCCTCGCCCGGCCATGTTGGTCGCCACCGTCACCGCCCCGCGTCGGCCGGCCTGGGCCACGACCTCGGCCTCGCGGAAGTGCTGCTTCGCGTTGAGCACCTGGTGCGCCACCCCACGCTTGTCGAGCAGTCGGGACAGCAGCTCCGACTTGGCGACCGACGCCGTGCCGACGAGGACCGGCTGGCCCCGCTCCTGGCGCTCGACGATGTCGTCGACGACGGCGTTGAACTTCGCCCCCTCGGTCTTGAAGATGAGGTCGGCCTCGTCGATCCGGATGAGCGGCTTGTTCGTCGGGATCGGCACCACCGGCAGCTGGTACGTGCTGGCGAACTCGGCCGCCTCGGTCTCGGCGGTGCCGGTCATGCCGGCGAGCTTCTCGTACAGGCGGAAGTAGTTCTGGAGCGTCACCGTCGCCCAGGTGTGGTTCTCCTCCTTGATCCGCACCCGCTCCTTGGCCTCGACCGCCTGGTGGAGCCCGTCGGACCAGCGGCGACCCTCGAGCGTCCGGCCGGTGAACTCGTCGACGATCTTCACCTCACCCTGGTCGACCAGGTAGTCCTTGTCCCGGTGGTACAGCTCCTTGGCCCGCAGCGCCTGGGTGAGCTGGTGCACGTAGTTGGTGGCGACGGCGTCGTAGAGGTTCTCCACCCCGACCGCCCGCTCGACCTTCTCGATCCCGGCCTCTAGGGGGACGACGATCCGCTTCTCCTCGTCGACCTCGTAGTCGACGTCCCGGTCGAGCGTCCGGGCGATGCTGGCGAACTGGTAGTAGAGCTTGGCCGCCTCGTCGGCCGGACCCGAGATGATGAGCGGGGTCCGCGCCTCGTCGATGAGAATCGAGTCGACCTCGTCGACGATGGCGAAGGAGTGGCCGCGCTGGACCATGTGCTCCCGGCTGCGGGCCATGTTGTCCCGCAGGTAGTCGAAGCCGAACTCGGTGTTGGTGCCGTAGGTGACGTCGGCGGCGTAGGCGGCCTGCTTGAGCACGAAGTCGTCGACGTCGGGGCCGACCCGCCCGACGGTCAGGCCGAGCCACCGATGCAGCCGCCCCATCCACTCGGCGTCCCTGGTGGCGAGGTAGTCGTTGACCGTCACGACGTGCACGCCGCGGCCGCCGAGGGCGTTGAGGTAGACCGGGAGCGTCGACACGAGGGTCTTGCCCTCGCCGGTCTTCATCTCGGCGATCCATCCGAAGTGCAGCGCCATCCCGCCCATCAGCTGGACGTCGAAATGCCGCTGGCCGAGGACCCGCCACCCCGCCTCCCGCACCACCGCGAACGCCTCGATCAGCAGGTCGTCGAGGTCCTCGCCGTTGTCGAGGCGCTGGCGGAAGTCGACCGTGGCGTGCCGCAGCTCGTCGTCGCTCAGCGCCTCCATCTGGGGCTCGAGGTCGCTGATCATCGGCACGAGCTCGGCCAGGCGGCGGACCTTCTTGCCCTCGCCGGCCTTCAGCACGCGGGTGAACACGCTCATGACCAGCCGATCCTACCGGCCACCATCCCCGGTGCCCCTACACCGCAGCCCATCCCGGCCGCCACGAGCACCGCCCGACGACGTGTGGATCGCCGACCCCTACCGCCACCGGCCAGTCCAGCCCGATCACGGTGCCCGAGCTGCGCAACGGCATCGGCCCGGTGGCCAGCTGCGGGTGACACCGAAGATGTGCGGTGACCGGTTCGGGTGCTCGACCCGCCCCGGCCGCTGCGCCGGGGTCGGTGCGAGACCCGGGCCGGTGTGCCCACCGACCCACGCCCCCGCACCGGCCGCTTCGACCGGGCTGCGTGCGGCTGACCTGGTCTTTGACCCCACACTCGCCTGCCGCGAAGCTGGCGGCCCGGCGCCGGCGGCCGGTTCCGGCCCGGCGGCACCGATCCGGCCGCGTCCCCTCGTCGCCGCCCGATCCCGACAGCCGGGATGCGGACGGGCAGGACTTACCCCTAAGTCGCACCATGCTCGGCAACCACGAGTTGCCTTACGTGGGTCGTTTCGCCTGCGACTGGCATCGACTTGCAACCACAGACCCGCACGCAGCCCACCGCGATCCTAGGCGCCGAACGGGAAGGCCGGCGCCGGCGCCACGCCCCCGGTCGGTCAGGCTCGGACGAGGACCCGCTGGACGAGCGCCAGTGCGAAGCGAACCGCCAACACCGCGGCGGCCAGCGGCAGGGCCGCCCGGCGCCAGCCGGTGGTCGTGCGCCGGGCGAAGCGCCAGGCAGAGCGGTGGTGGGCGACCAGCATCCGGTAGGGGTGGCGGCGGCGGCTGACCCCCTCGGCGTGGGTCACCCGGGCAGACGGCTCGACGCCGACGCCCCACCCGGCCCGGTGGGCCCGCCAGCAGAGGTCCATGTCCTCGGCGAACATGAAGTACCCCTCGTCGAATCCACCGAGCTCCTCCCAGGCGCTCCGCCGCACGAGGAAGCAGGCACCCGACACCCAGTCGGCCGGCCGGCGACCCTCGCCGCCGGCGTCGGGCGGGCGGTACCGGCGGCTGAAGCGGTTGTCCGGCCGGAACAGCGCCACCAGGGCGTGCCCGGCGGCGTCGGCCATCGACGGGAACCGGCGCACCGACGGGTAGACGGTGCCGTCGGGGTTGCAGAGCCTCGGTCCGACGATCGCCCACGCCGGTTCGTCTGCCAGCGCACCGACCAGCGCCCCGACCGCACCGCGGTGGACGGTGAGGTCGGGGTTGCACACGAGGACGAGCTCCTCGTCGCCCAGCGCCGCCACCCCGCGGTTGGCTCCGGCGCCGTAGCCGAGGTTCCGCCCCGGCGTGACGATCGCCACCGCCTCGTCGCCGGTGCCGGCCACCGCCGCCCCAGCCGAGCCGAGCGCCCCACCGGCGCCACCGGCGCCACCGTTCTCGACGACGACGAGGTCCTCCACCCCTTCGGCCCGCAGCGAGGCGACGCAGTCGGCGAGCACCGGGCCGGCGTCGTAGTCGACCACCACCGCCCCCACCGAAGCGGTGGGTGGGCCGCTCGGCATCAGCCTTCCCGGCTGAACCGGAAACGGATCAGCGCCCGCAGCGCCCCGAGGCCGTCGCGCCAGGTGATCTTCTTGCCCTCGTCGGGCTCGCGCCCGGCATAGGAGATCGGCACCTCGTAGATCCGAAAGCCGCGCCGGAGCACCTTGGCCGTGATCTCCGGCTCGAAGTCGAAGCGGTTGGAGACGATCGTGATCCCGTCGAGGACGCGGCGGTCGAACACCTTGTAGCAGGTCTCCATGTCCGACAGCGTCGAGCGGTAGAGGAGGTTCGTGACGAGCGAGAGGAACCGGTTCCCCACCCAGTGAAGCGGCAGCATGTTCTTGCGCTCGCCGGTGAACCGGCTGCCGTAGACGACGAACGCCTTGCCCCGCAGGATCGGGTCGAGCAGGCGCGGCCAGTCCTCGGGGTCGTACTCGAGGTCGGCGTCCTGGACGAGGACGAGGTCGCCGTGGGCATGGGCCAGGCCGGTCCGGACGGCTGCCCCCTTGCCCTGGTTGCGCTGGTGGGTGACCACCCTCACCGTCGAGTCCTCGATGGTGGCGAGCACCTTGTCGGTGCCGTCGGTCGACGCGTCGTCCACCATGACGACGTCGACCCGGAGCGGCACCTCGACGGCCCGCACCCGTCGGATGACCTCGGCGACGGTCGCCCGCTCGTTGAAGACCGGCACGATCACCGACAACGTCTCGTAGCTGCGGGACTCGAGGGCGCGCTCAGCCACCGGCACCCCCGACGATCGTCCCGGCGGTCGTCCCGGGATGTCGCTGGGCGGCGAAATGCTCGATCGTGCGCCGGAGGCCGTCGTCGAGGCCCACCTCGGGAGCCCATCGGAGCGACTGCCGGGCCAGCGTGATGTCGGGGCAGCGCCGCGTCGGGTCGTCGGTGGGCAGCGGCTCGAAGACCACCGGCGACGCCGACTTGGTGAGCTCCTTCACCTTGTCGGCGAGCTCGAGCACCGTCCGCTCGTCGGGGTTGCCGATGTTGACCGGGCCGGGCTCGTCGGCGTCGAGCAGGGCCAAAAGCCCCCGCACCTGGTCGTCGACATAGCACAGGCTGCGGGTCTGCGAGCCGTCGCCGTAGACGGTCAGCGGACGCCCCTCGAGGGCCTGGACGACGAAGTTGGACACCACCCTCCCGTCACCCGGCGACAGGCGTGGTCCGTAGGTGTTGAAGATCCTGGCGATGGCGGTGTCGACGTCGTGGGTGCGGCGCCACGCCATCGTCATCGCCTCGGCGAACCGCTTCGCCTCGTCGTAGACGCTGCGCGGACCGGTCGGGTCGACGTTGCCGCGGTAGCTCTCGGTCTGCGGGTGGACCAACGGGTCACCGTAGATCTCGCTGGTCGAGGCGAGGAGGAAGCGCGCCCGGTGCGTCGCCGCCAGCTCGAGCAGGCGGCGGGTCCCCTCGCTGCCGACCGCCAGCGTCTCGAGCGGCCGCCGGAGGTACGCCGGCGGCGACGCCGGGCTGGCCAGGTGGCAGACGGCGTCGACCCGGCCGTCGACCGGTACCTCGCGGCTGACGTCGGCCACCACCAGCTCGAAGCGGTCGTCGCCCATTGCGTCGGCGAGGTTGTGGCGACGGCCGGTCGACAGGTCGTCGAGGCAGACCACCTCGTCGCCGCGGGAGAGCAAGGCGTCGCAGAGGTGCGACCCGACGAACCCGGCCCCGCCGGCAACCACCACCCGGCTCACCGACGGCCGACCCCCCAGTAGGTGAAGCCGAGACGACGCAGGCCGGCCGGGTCGAGCAGGTTGCGCCCGTCGACCACCGCCGGGGCCGTCATCACGTCGCGCACCTTGTCGAAGTCGACGCCCCGGAACTCGTCCCACTCGGTCAGCACGGCGATCGCCACCGCGCCGCGAGCCGCCTCGTAGGGATCGGCGCACAGGACGAGGCCGGCGACGTCGCCGTCGGCCTCGCCACCGGCCACCGTCGGGTCGTAGGCCTGGACCGTCGCCCCGAGGTCGAGGAGACGGCGGGCGACGGCGACCGCCGGCGAGCTCCGCCGGTCGTCGGTCCCGGCCTTGAAGGTGAGGCCCCAGACCCCGATCACCGCCCCGGCGAGCTCTCCGCCGGCGGCCGACGCCAGCTTGCCCACGATGCGCTCGAGCTGCGCCTCGTTCCCGGCGATCGCCCCGCGCAGGAGGGCGAAGTCGTAGCCGGCCTGCTCGGCGATGTGGACCAGGGCGGAGGTGTCCTTCGGGAGGCACGAGCCGCCCCAGCCCGGCCCGGGGCGGAGGAACTCGAAGCCGATCCGCTTGTCGTAGCCGAGACCGAGGATCACGTCGCGGACGTCGGCCCCGACCGACTCGCAGACCCCGGCCAGCTCGTTGACGAAGCTCAGCTTCGTCGCCAGGAAGGCGTTGGAGGCGTACTTGATCGTCTCGGCGGTGGTCGTGTCGGTGACGATCCGCGGAGCCCCGGTGGCGGCGAACAGCTCGGCCACCGCGCTCGCCGCCCGGTCGTCGTCGGCGCCGACCACGATCCGGTCGGGATGGAGGCTGTCCTCGACCGCCGTGCCCTCCCGCAGGAACTCCGGGTTCGAGACCACGATGATGTCGTCGCGCCCGGTGATCCGCTGCACGAGGGTCACCGTGCCGACGGGGACGGTCGACTTGTTCACCACCACCGCCCCCGGGGCGAGGTGGGGGGCGATCTCCTCGGCGGTGGCGGCGACATACGAGAGGTCGGCGGCGCCGTCCTCCCCCTGCGGGGTCGGAACGCAGAGGAAGACGAACTCGGCGTCGACGACCGCCTCGGCCGCCGCCGGCACGAAGCGGAGCGCGCCCGACGCCACCCCGCCGGCCACCAGGGCGTCGAGCCCCTTCTCGAGGATCGGGATCTCGCCGCGCGCCAGCTTGTCGAAACGGACGGGGTCGTGCTCGGCCAGCACCACCCGGTGGCCGAGGTGGGCGAGGGTGGCGGCGGTCGGCAGGCCGACGTAGCCGGCTCCGATCACCGCCACCCGGCGGCTGGCGGCGGTGCTCATCGTCGGGATCTCCGCACGGCGTTCCTCCTACCCCCGGCGCTCACCCGGCATCCGGAGCGGCGGCCCCGAGCGCCGTCACCAGGCGGCGGGCACCATCCTCCCAGTCCGGGAGGATGGGGAGCCCCTCCAGGCGCAGCGCGGCGTTGTCCAGCACCGAGTTCGCCGGCCGTGGCGCCGGGCGCTTTGGCCGGAGCTCCCGAGTCGAGATCGGCTGCACCCTGCCGGGGTCGTGGCCGGCAGCTGCCAGGACCGCCCGGACGAACCCGTACCAGGTGGTGGCGCCCCGGTTGGTCACGTGGAACAGCCCAGGGCGCCGGTCGGTGGCCAACGTGACCAACGCCGCCGCCAGGTCGGCGGTGAAGGTCGGCGACCCCCGTTGGTCGTCGACGAAGCGCAGCTCCCCGGGGCTGGCGGCCAACCGCAGCGCCGTCTTCACGATGTTCGCCCCGTGGTAGCCACAGACCCACGACGTCCGGACGACGGTCGCCCCCGGTGGGCACTCGAGCTCTCCGCCCAACTTCGAGGCCCCGTAGACCGACAGCGGTCGCGGCGGGTCCCATTCCCGGTACGGCCGGTCGGCGGAGCCGTCGAACACGTAGTCGGTGGAGATGTACACGAGGTGGGCACCGTGGCCGGCCGCCGCCTCGGCCACGTGGCGGGTGCCGAGGGCGTTCACCGAGAACGCCCGGTCGGGATCGGCCTCGCAGCCGTCGACGTCGGTCTGGGCGGCGGCGTGGACGACGACGTCGGGCCGCAGCGCCGCCACCGCCTCGAGGACGGCCGCCCGGTTCTCGACCGGCAGACAGCGGTGGTCGGTCCCGACGACGTCGATCCCGGTCCCCGACGCCGGGCCTTCGGGGCCGAAGAGCGCTCGGCGGCGGCCGCCGGGCGGCACCCGCCCGGAGAGCGCGAGGACGAGGTCGTGGCCGAGCTGACCGCCCGACCCGGTGACGAGCACCTTCATCGTCGACATCGTCTGGTCAGCCGGCGGCCGCCCACTCGGCCTCCACCACCGGCGCACGGGCCCGCAGCGGCTCCCACCATGAGCGGTGCTCGGCATACCACCTCGCCGTGGCCGCCAGGCCCTCGGCGAAGGGCACCGTCGGCTTCCAGCCCAGCTCTTCGGCGATCTTGGACGAATCGAGCAGGTAGCGGCGGTCGTGCCCCGGCCGGTCCGCCACCAGCTCTTTGAGCGACGACGGCTTGCCAAGCGCGGCGAGAACGAGGTCGGCGACCTCCTCGATGCTCGCCTCGACACCGCTGCCGACGTGGTACGTCTCGCCGATCCGGCCGCGCTCGAGCACCGCCTCGATCGCCGCGCAGTGGTCGTCGACGTGGAGCCACTCCCGCCGGTTCTGGGTCGACCGGTAGAGCGGGAGTGGCTGGTCGTCGAGGGCCCTGGTGGTGAACAGCGGGATCACCTTCTCGGGGAATTGCAGCGGGCCGTAGTTGTTGCAGCAGTTGGTGATCGTGACCGGCAACCCGAACGTCTCTCCGTACGCACGCACGGCGTGGTCGGCACCGGCCTTCGACGCGTTGTAGGGCGTCCGCGGCCGGTACGGGCTCTCCTCGGTGAAGCGTTCGTCGCTGTCGAGCGCCAGGTCGCCGTAGACCTCGCAGGTCGAGATGTGGTGGAACCGGTGCACCCCGTGGCGGCGGGCCGCTTCGAGCAACGTCTGGGTCCCGAGGACGTTGGTCCGGAAGAACCGCTCCGGGTCGACCACGGCCAGGCTGTTGTGCGACTCGGCGGCGAAGTGGACGACGGTGTCGACCTCGGACTCGCCCATGGCGCCGACGGCGGCACCGAGATCGCAGACGTCGGCCTCGACGAACCTGATCCGGTCCTCGACCGGGGCCAGGTTGGGGCGGTTCCCCGCGTACGTCAAGGCGTCGTAGGCCACCACCTGGTCGTCGGGGTGCCGATCGACCCAGTGACGGACGAAGTTGGAGCCGATGAAGCCGGCGGCGCCGGTGACCAGGATCCGCATCGTCCGGAGAGGTTATCGGTCCGTCGACCACCCCCCGTTGACGGCGCTGGCCTCCCGGCGGCCCGCCCCGGGCGTCGCTGGTGGCCGGACCGCTCGAGCGGCCCAAAACGCCCCGGGGTCCTAACCGGCAGGGCCTTCGTCGGCAGGACGGAGGTGGACGACGTCGCCGGCGCTGACCTCGACGGTGCCGGCGACGGTGGCCACCAAGAGGTGGCCACCGTCGCCGATGTCGACCGCCTCCCCGGTGAACGTCCGCTGCGACGTCGTCACGGCCACCCGGCGGCCCAAGGTGACGCAGCGCCGCCGGAGCTCGTCGGCGAGGGCGCGACGCCCGTCGGGGCTGTCGAGGTCGGGGCGCCGCCGATCGACCGATGCCCGAAGCGCCCCCAGGAGCGCCTCACGGTCGACCGCCGAGCCTCGCAGCTCGGCCAGGCAGGTCCCACCGGCGTCCGGCGGCCCCGGCCAGTCGACGTTGAGGCCGATCCCCACCACCACCGCCGTGCTCCCCGGAGGGCCCCCCGGGGCCCGCGGATCGGACTCGGCCAGCACCCCGGCGAGCTTGCGGTCGTCGACCACCAGGTCGTTCGGCCACTTGAGCCCGGGCGCGACGGCGGCGACCTCGGCACAGGCGTCGGCGCCGGCCAGGGCCACCACGGCGGTGCAGAGGTGGAGGTCGGCGGGACGAAGCACCGGGCGGAGCAGCAGCGAGGCGAGCACCGACGAGCCCGGCGGCGCCTCCCACCGCCGCCCGAGCCGCCCACGCCCGGCGCTCTGGTGGTCGGCGGTCGCCCAGATCCCCTCCGGGGCGCCCCGGCGGGCCTCGCCGAGCAGGTAGGTGTTGGTCGAGTCGATGTGGGAGAACCGGCGAAGCTCCCCGAGCGGTGGCCGGTCGCCGGACATGGCAGGAACCATACGCGGCGTGCCAGTGTTGGAGGTCCGCCGCCGGGGCCGCCGACGCGAGGGCGACCGCTACCGGACCAAGGGACTACACGACCGAGGGAAAGGCGCAGCGTGCTGCAGAAGGTCCTGATCGCCAACCGGGGAGAGATCGCCGTCCGGGTCATGCGGACCTGTCGCGAGCTCGGTGTCGCCACCGTCGCCGTCTACTCCGAGCTCGACCGTGAGGCGCTCCACGTCCGAATGGCCGACGAGGCCTACGCCCTCGGTGGCGAGACGGCCGCCGAGAGCTACCTCAACACCGACGCCATCGTGGAGGCGATCGAGCGCAGCGGTGCCGACGCTGTCCATCCCGGCTACGGGTTCTTCTCGGAGAACCCCGACTTCGCCCGGGCAATCGCCTCACGCGGGGTCACGTTCATCGGCCCGCCGCCGGAGGCGATGGAGGTGATGGGCGACAAGATCAGCTCGCGCCTGGCGGCCGCCGAGGCGGGGGTGGCCGGGGTGCCGGGCCGCTCGGAACCCCTCACCTCCCCCGACGAGGTGGTGGCCTTCGGCGAGGAGCACGGGTGGCCGGTGGCGATCAAGGCCGCCTACGGCGGCGGCGGGCGCGGGATGAAGGTCGTCGCCTCGGCCGGGGAGGCCGCCGAGGCGATGGAGTCCGCCCAGCGCGAGGCCCAGGCCTACTTCGGACGGCCCGAGATCTACGTCGAGCGGTACCTGTCGTGGCCCCGGCACATCGAGATGCAGGTGCTGGCCGATGCCCACGGCCACACCCTCTGGCTCGGCGAGCGGGACTGCTCGTGCCAGCGCCGCCACCAGAAGCTCATCGAGGAGAGCCCGGCCCCGGCCTTCCCCGACGAGGTGCGCCGTGCCATGGGGGCGGCGGCGGTGAAGGTGAGCGAGGCCTGCGGCTACCGCAACGCCGGCACCGTCGAGTTCCTCTACCAGGAGGGTGAGTTCTACTTCCTGGAGATGAACACCCGCCTGCAGGTCGAGCACCCCGTGACCGAGCTCGTGACCGGCCTCGACCTCGTCGCCTGGCAGCTGCGGATCGCCGCCGGCGAGGCATTGGCGTTCGGGCAGGACGACATCGACCGGCGAGGCCACGCCATCGAGGTCCGCATCAACGCCGAGGATCCGGCCGGCGGTCGCTTCCTCCCCTCCCCTGGCACCGTCACCCGGTTCGACCCCCCGGCCGGCCCCGGCGTGCGGCTCGACGCCGGCTACGCCGCCGGCGACACCGTCAGCCAGCACTACGACAACCTGGTGGCCAAGCTCGTCGTGTGGGCCGAGGACCGCGACCTCGCCCGCCGGCGGATGCTCCGTGCGCTCGATGAGACTCGGATCGACGGGGTGGCGACGACGATCCCGGCGGACGTCGCCATCCTCGCCCACCCCGACTTCGCCGCCGCCGAGCACTCGACCAGGTGGGTCGAGGAGCGCCTCGACCTCGCGTCGCTCCCGACGACCGCCGGCGCCGAGACCGCCGCCGCCGAGACCGTCGACGGCGACGCACCGAGGGTCCTGCGCGAGGTGACCGCCGAGGTCGACGGGCGCCGCTACGCCCTCAAGCTGTGGGTACCAGAGATGGCAGGGGTGGCGCCGGCCGCCGGCGGTGGCGCGAAGGCCGCACGCCGCCGTGGCGGCGGGGCGGTGGCGGCGGGGGCCGGCTCGGGGTCCGTGGCGGTGCCGATGCAGGGGACGATCGTGAAGGTGCTGGTGGCGGTCGGCGACACCGTCGAGGTCGGCCAGACGGTGTGCGTGCTCGAGGCGATGAAGATGGAGAACGCCATCACGGCCGAGGTCGCCGGGGCGGTCAAGGAGGTCCGGGTCGCCGCCGGCGACTCGGTTGGCGGCGGCGACGTGGTCGTCGTCATCGAGTAGCTCGCGCCGTGGCCATCACCGCCCGACCGGCGACGTCGTGACCGCCGCCGGCACCGCCGCCAAGGAGGCCGCCCGCCGGGTCGTCGAATCGCGCCTGGCCGACCTGCTCGAGCTCAGCCGGGCGGTCCACGACCATCCCGAGACCTGCTTCGAGGAGGTACGGGCCGCACGGTGGACGGCCGATCGGCTGGCCGACGCCGGCTTCGACGTCGAGGAGGGAGCCGGCGGCCTCCCGACGGCGCTCGTGGCGACGGCCGGCAGCGGGCCGCTGGTCCTCGTCGTCTGCGCCGAGTACGACGCGCTGCCCGGGATCGGCCATGCCTGCGGCCACAACATCATCGACGCCAGCTCCGTCGGAGCCGGCCTGGCGCTGGCGGCGGTCGCCGACGACATCGGCGCCACCGTCCGGGTGATCGGCACACCGGCCGAGGAAGGCGGCGGGGGCAAGATCCTGCTGCTCGAGCGGGGCGCCTTCGACGGCGCGCATGCGGCCATGATGGTGCACCCGTGGCCGACGGAGCGGCTCGAGGCCGCCTGCCTGGCGGTGTCGCACTTCGACATCCGCTTCCGCGGGCGCTCCGCCCACGCCTCCGCCGCCCCGTGGGAGGGGATCAACGCCGGCGATGCGATGACGCTGTCCCAGGTGGCCATCGGCTTGCTCCGCCAGCAGCTCCCGCCCGGCGATCAGGTCCACGGCGTCGTCCGCGACGGCGGACAGGCTGCCAACGTGATCCCCGACAGGGTCACCGGGCGCTTCATGTGCCGCTCCCTGACCCTGTCCGGGCTCGAGGCGCTCGAGCCGCGGGTCGGGGCCTGCTTCGAGGCCGGCGCCGTCGCCACCGGTTCGGCGGTCGAGCGCGAGGACCTCTCGCCGGTCTACTCGCACATGGTGTCCGACCGCGGGTTGCTCGCCGCCTACCGGGCGAACGCCGAGGGGCTCGGGCGCCGCTTCGACGACGACGACCGCGGGGTGCCGCTGCCGACGCTGTCGACCGACATGGCCAACGTCTCGCTGGCCGTGCCGTCGATCCACCCGCTCATCCGGGTCGAGTCGCACGGGGCGGTGAACCACCAGCCCGAGTTTGCCGCCGCCTGCATCGGCGCCTCGGCCGACGCCGCCGTGCACGACGGCGCGCTGGCCCTCGCCTTCACCGGGGTCGACGCCGCCACCGACCCGGCGCTGCGCCAGCGGCTGCTGGCCGGCGCCGCCGCCAGGTAGGGTCGGTGGCGCTCCTTTCGATCGCTTCGTCGGTCCTCCGGGTGGACCGAGACGGGCAGGCCACCCTGCTCGGGGGATGGTCTCCCACGAGTGGGCTCCGCCACTTCCCCCTTGCACCGGTGTGCCCGTTCACCGGTGCCGACGACGTCACGCCGCTCGACCTCCCGCGCGCCGGCGCCGTCTGGCTGCACACCACCGTCCAGGCGCCGCCGCCGGGCTACGCCGGGCCTGTGCCCTACGGCCTCGGCATCGTCGAGCTCGACGGCGACCCGCTCCTGCGGGTCGTCACCCGGCTGCCGGCGGAGGGGATCGCCGTCGGCGACCGGGTCCGCCTCCACACCGAGGAGGTCCCCGGGCCCGAAGGAGATCCCGTGCTCACCTGGGTGTTCCGCCCGTGAGCTCCGAGGTGCGCATCGCCGGGGTGGGCCTGCATCCCTTCGGCCGCTTCGACGGCCTCACCGGCACCGACATGGGCGTCGTGGCCGTGCGGGCCGCCCTCGGCGACGCCGGCATCGGCCCCAGGGACGTCCAGGCGGCCTTCTGCGGCACCGCCTATGGCGGCGTCGCCGCCGGCCACCGGGTGCTCGGGGCCCTCGCCGGCACCGGCATCCCGATCTACGACGTCGAGGCCGGATGCGCTTCCGGCGGGGCCGCCCTGCAGCTCGGCGCCGCAGCGGTGGCTGCCGGCCGCTACGACCGGGTGCTCGTCTTCGGGCTCGAGAAGATGCCCAAGGGCGTGATCCGCTCGTCGTTCTTCGCCCCGTGGCAGGAATCGGCCGGCCTCAACCCTGCGCCGGCGTTCTTCGCGCTGCGCGCCCAGCGCCTCCTCGCCGAGACCGGCCTCACCGACGACCACCTGGCGCAGGTGGTGGTGAAGAACCGCCGCCACGGGGTGGCCAACCCCGACGCGATGTTCCGCAAGGAGGTGACGGTCCACGACGTCCTGTCCTCGCGCATGGTGTGCCCCCCGCTCACCCTCTTCATGCTGTGCTCGCCCAACGAGGGGGCGGCCGCCGTGGTGCTCAGCCGGGCCGGCGGCGGGGTCAGGGTGGCCGGCGTCTCGCTCCGCTCCCACCTCCCAGGCAACGTCCTCGGCGAGGAATCGCCGCTGTGCGGGATCGACGACACCGGCGTCACACCCCCGAGCACCCTCGCCGCCAACGATGCCTTCGCCGAGGCAGGCCTGGGACCCGAGGACGTCGACGTGGTCGAATGCCAGGACACCGACGCCGCCCGGGAGCTGCTGGCCTGGGCCGAGCTCGGGTTGTGCGAGAAGGGAGGTCAGGCGAAGCTGCTGGCCGACGGCGACGTCTTCGTCGGTGGCCGCCGCCCGGTGAACCCGTCCGGCGGCCTGCTCTCCAAGGGGGAGCCCCTCGGGGCTTCCGCCCTCGGCCAGGTGGTCGAGCTGGTGCGCCAGCTCCGCGGCGAGGCCGGCCCGCGGCAAGTCGACGGCGCCCGGGTGGCGCTCGCCCACGTGATCGGCCGCGGCGCCAACGCCTGCGTCACCGTCCTCACCCGTTAGGCGTTCAGCCCGGCTGGTAGACGCCGAAGGCCTCGCGCAGCACGTCGGACACCTCGCCCAAGGTGGCCATCGCCCCGAGCGCCTCCTTCATCGGCGGCAGCAGGTTCTGGGTCCCGCTGGCGGCGGCCCGGACGTCGGCGAGGGCGGCGTCGACCGCTGCTTGGTCTCGCTCCTTGCGCACCTTTGCGACCCGCGCCACCTGGGCCCGCTGGAGCTCGATGTCGATCGGGAACACCTCCTGGGGTCCAACCGTCTCGTCGACGAACCGGTTGACCCCCACCACCACCTTCTCGCCATCGTCGATCGCCTTGGCATACGCGTAGGCGGCAGCCTCGATCTCTTCTTGCAGGAAGCGCTGCTCGATCGCCGCCACTGCACCACCGAGCTCGTCGATCCGGTCGAGGTAGGCCTGGGCACGCCGCTCGACCTCGTCGGTCAGGGACTCGAGGAAGTAGGAGCCGGCCAGCGGGTCGACCGTGTCGGCGATGCCCGACTCGTAACCGACGATCTGCTGGGTGCGCAGCGCCAGCTTGGCCGCCCGCGTGGTCGGGAGCCCGAGCGCCTCGTCGAAACCGTTGGTGTGGAGGCTCTGGGTGCCCCCGAGGGCGGCCGCCAGCGCCTGCACCGTCACCCGGACGATGTTGTTCTCCGGCTGCTGCGCGGTGAGGGTCGAGCCTCCGGTCTGGGTGTGGAAGCGCAGCACCTTCGAGCGCTCCTCCTTCGCACCGAACCGCTCGGTCATGATCCGAGCCCACATCCTCCGGGCGGCCCGGAACTTCGCGACCTCCTCGAAGAGGTTGTTGTGAGCGTTGAAGAAGAACGAGAGGCGCGGCGCGAAGTCGTCGACGGCCAGTCCGGCGGCGATCGCCGCCTCGACGTAGGCGATGCCGTCGGCCAGGGTGAAGGCGATCTCCTGGACCGCCGTCGAGCCGGCCTCACGGATGTGGTAGCCCGAGATCGAGATGGTGTTCCAGTTCGGGAGGTGCTCGGCGCAATAGGAGAACGTGTCGACGATCAGCCTCATCGACGGTCGCGGCGGGGAGATGTAGGGCCCCCGGGCCACGTACTCCGTCAGGATGTCGTTCTTGCTCTTGGCGCCGAGTGGCGTGCGCGGTACGGCCCACTC
>Ga0080006_1151223_pt1 | contig 80938 bp, 71 predicted proteins | sample RS3BMetagenome_FD_69209 | JGI IMG/M metagenome (GOLD analysis project Ga0080006, IMG submission 69209) | Ferric oxide microbial mat and aquatic microbial communities from Rainbow Spring, Yellowstone National Park, USA - RS3B (SPADES... ... | reverse complement strand
GTTCTTGCTGTCCGGGCTCTCGTGGACTAGCCCAACCGTGGCGTTGTAGTTTCGAACCAGGTAATCGACAGCCTGAGCGACCACCCAGCCACCAAATGCTGGTTGACTGGGCTTGGCGTATGCAGGCTGCGTAATGGTTGTCAGAGCGATCAGGGAAAGCAGCACCATCGCAGAACCGAGTGACATATTATATGATTGAACACGGGAATATTTATCTCCAAAGGACATATCACTTTGAAACAGGACATCGATGAAATCGACAGGAAGGTTATCGCGTATCTAATCGAGGAGGACTAGGCACCCTCGATAGAAGAAGTCAGGAAGACAGTAGATAATGCGGACACTAGGCTCGAAGTAATTCTCCTAACGATGGCTAGTTCAGGCATCAGAGTCGGGGCGTTCGATTTTCTAAACTAGGGCGACGTGGAGCCGATTGACGAGGAAAAGGTTACGGTAGATGCGAAACTGACATTGCATCGGGGAGACAGGAACGGGTATCAGACGTTCCTAACCCTTGAAACTTACGATATACTGATGGAATATCGTAAGCAGAGGGAGAAGTTCGGGGAGGTCATCAAACCTAATTCTCCCATTCCGCTTCACCTGATTAGCAAACTCGTTGTTGTTCATTTTTAGGAATCTTAGGAACTGTCGATACTTCTTGCCGTAGGTGTCCTTAGTTGCCTGTGCTAGGTTAACTTCCTTCAAAATCTCCTTCACATTCTGGATTCCGTTTGCCGCCTGCACACCACAACGTTCAGTTCACGGGACTAAAAGCGTGCCCATGTAAGAGTGCGGGGGGTGGGATTCGAACCCACGAACCCCTGAGGGACGAGGTCCTAAGCTTCGCTCATGTATCTCGCGCCTTTGACCAGGCTGGGCGACCCCCGCAGCGCAGCTGTGCCGGTCTCGAAGAACTATATTGCTTTTGCAGCTATACAATACCAGCACGGTGAACTTATTATTACATGTACAATGCAGCTCGTTTGTGCCGGTCAGGAGGAGACGCAGGAGCCACAAGGAGTTCGCCATAGTTCTCTTCGCTGGCGTCCTTCTTGTTGGAGCCGTCGGCTACCTTGTTTACGCCTTCAACCCATGCAGAGGCCTCCCCTATCCTTCCACCTCCGGGCAGAGCACTGCAATACACTGGCACGACCTCCTTTTCATATTCATCAACGGGGTCAACGAGACGATACCGACAGGGATCGGTGAGGGAGACCAGGGACCCTGCACACAGCCACTTCACAACCATGCCGACCCGGCTGACGGAGGCCCCAACGTCATTCATATCGAGTCTCCCTCGAACTCCACCTTCACTCTTGGCGACTGGTTCAGGGTCTGGTCGTCCACGCCAGGCCTTCGGGACGGGCCAACCCCTGTTGTCTTCAACCAGAATCAGATATTCAACTACACCGTCGGGAACGGCTTCGAGCTAAGGATGTATGTCAATGGCCAGCAGTCAGGCTCGTTCGGCTCCCTCCAGCTGAAGAATCATCTAATTATCGTTATAGCGTACGGACCCGCCTCGTCCACAAAGTGGAGCACTTACGAGAAGATCTCATCCATGCCGTGGCCCCTTCCCAACCTCTGACCCCGCTGTTCCTCTTCTCCAGAGCAGCAGGCTCGCGACAGACGCGATTCCGAATATCACCGCCCCGGCTGCCAGTATCCCTGTCAGACCGCCGACAGAATGCGCGTACCCTGCCACAAGCGTCCCGACCGCTATCCCGCCGCTCAGCATCACGCTGTAGAGCCCCATCGCAGAGCCCCTCATCGTCTCTCTGGCCCTGTCTCCCACTGTCGCAAGTATCGATGGGACTAGAGCGGACGTCGCCAGTGCAAACACACCTATCAGTGGAAACGCAGCCAGAAGTCCTTTGCTGCCCGCCTGAATCGAAATGGAAGCTGTGAGAAGCAGCCCCATCAACCCCAGCACGCCGACGACCAATACCTTGGTCCTGCCCACCCTGTCGGAGAGTGCCCCGAACCCTATCGAGCCCGCACCTATCAGGACTATGCCCGCGAAGAGCAGAGCGGCTGTGGCTCCTCCCCTCAGGCCTATTGCGGCAAGCGCCCTCGGAAGGAAGAAGACTATCCCTATGAGGGATGTAATGCTAACCCACAGCGGGAGTATTGCCTTTGTCCTTTGGTCAAGCGCCCTGAATGGGTTCAGTGCTACAGCTCCGCTCTCCGAGGAGTGCGGCGGCTCTTTGAGCGCTAGGATGCTGACAGCGAAGGAGGCAGCTACAGCCGCCCCAGTTACGAAGAATGCGTAGCTCAGGTCGGACGAGAACTCTGCCTCCAGCCTCCCCCCGATGAGGAGGCCAAGCGCATAACCCCCTATATTTGCAAAGTCGAATGTACCCATCCCCACCCCCCTATTGCTCACTCTTGTCAGGTCTGTGATCATCGTCAGGGATGACACAGTGACGCCAGCCGCCCCGATCCCCATTAGGGCGTGAATGCCAGCGATCGCGAATATGTTCCGCGTGAGCCCGATTGAGGCCATGAGCACGGCCATGTATGCGAGCGATGCTGCGAAAATGATACGCCTTCCCCTCGTGTCGCAGAGCCTGCCCATGGGGAGCGCAGACGCTGCCTCCAGTATCGGGTAGGCCGCTAGGGCAAACGCTACAGCGATGTCTGACGAACGGGATATGTAAGAGGGGAATATTATGATTATCACCCCAAACCCGACCCTGCTTATGGCCATCGAGGCATAGAGTATCGCAAGGTCCCTCCTTGTCGGAGGTTCTGTCTCCATCGTGGGGCTTCTTGCCTGCTTGTTTTTAATCGCTTCATGCGGCCTGCAAAGCGTTAAATGTGCCTGCAATTCGCGCCACCCGCCCAAAAAGAGAGTGCTATGACGCTTGCCCAAGCCGGAGGAAGAGGATTCCCGCGAGCTCAAGAGAGACATCGGCATATGGGGGTCGTTCGCGATGGGCTACGCGGACGTCGGGGCGGATGTTTACGTCGCGCTCGGTGTCATAGCAGCGTTCGCAGGCGTGGTCTCGCCGATCGCGTTCGGGATAGCTGCAATAACGTACGTATGCACTGGGCTGTGCTACGCTGAGCTCGCCACAGCCTACCCTGTCGCAGGTGGGGGGCAATTCTACTCGCTGAAGGCGTTCGGCAAGATCCATGGCTTCGTCGCTGGCTGGGGGCTGATGCTCGACTACACGATAGACATAGCCCTGTTCGCTCTCGCAACCGTGGGCTACCTAGGCTTCATAACAAACATGGTGACACACAGCTCCCTTCTCTTCGTCTCCCCCTATTACGGCATCACTGCCATAGCCCTCATCCTGCTGCTACTCGTGCTCAACCTGCTCGGAATAAGGTACTCCTCAAAGTTCAACGAGCTTGTCGTGCTTGTAGGCCTGGTCACAGTCGGCATCTTCTTCGCCGTCGGCGTCCCCTCGATAATCATGAGCGGCGCCCTTTCGGCGTGGCTGGGTCAGGCAGCAAACGCATTCAAGACCGGAATCTTCGGCATGCCCGGCGGTGGTTACGGCTCATTCGTCTACGCCGTCTCTCTTGCAACAGCTTCGTACATAGGCATAGAGTCTATATCCCAGGCCGCAGAGGAGACGAGGCACCCGGCTCACGTCATACCGCGGGCCACCAAGGGCGCGATAGTCTCGGTGATCGCCGTCGCGGTGACACTTTCCCTACTTTCCGTGACACTCACACCGTGGCAGGCCATCGCCGGTAACTCCCAGGACCCGGCAGTGGTGATAGCGCAGTACCTGCCCTACATCGGCGCCTGGTTCGCTCTCTGGGTCGGGATAGTCGGAGCCTTCAGCTGCTACGTGTCCACAAACACAGGTGTGATCGGGGTATCGAGGGTGACCTTCTCCATGGGGAGGCTCGGCCTCCTCCCGAAGGGACTTGGAAGGATAAGCTACAGGTACAGGACTCCTTACATCACAATAATCATCTTCTCTCTCGTCGCCTGCCTTCTCCTTGTCGTGAACCTTGCCCTTCCTGGCCCAGAGCTTCTGGGGCTGGTCACCTCCCTTTACAACTTTGGCGCTCTTGTCGCCTACATGTACGTGAACGCCGCCGCGATAGTCCTCAGGTTCAAGGAGCCGGAAAGGAAGGGATGGAAGATGCCTCTAAACGTTGCTGTGAGCAGGAAGGGCAGGAGGTTTGAGGTCTCACTTGTACCCGTGGCCGGCCTCATTTCGAGCATAGTGGTGTGGCTGATCATAGTGGGCACTCACTCAATGGGCAGGACGATCGGCACTATCTGGTTCATCGTCGGAATAGCTGGCTATCTTATCTATCAGCGCTTCAAGGGAGGTGAAAACGCGAATGACTGAGAGGGTAGAGAGCGTCGAATGGTCCTGGAGCAACAGTCCAGTGGTCCTTCCCGTTGCCTACCAGCCTAGGGAGTGGAACGCCGTCTACATCGCTTTCTACATCGCGGAGTACTCGGGCTCAAGGGTTCTCGTCACACACGTCATGGAGGGCCAGGAAGACCACATCTTCAGGGAAAATATGATGAAGGAGATAGAATCCCTCTCGAGGGAGCTCTCGGTGAAGTACGACTTGGTTGAGGTCGAGCCTGCCTCCAAGCCTCCAAGCGTCGAGGACGTGGCTATGGCGATAGTCTCGACGGCTGAATCCAAGGGAGCGCAGGCAATAGTTATGTCAGCGCACAGAGAGCCGCTCTTCCGCGAACTCTTCGGCAGGGTCTCGGACCATGTCGCTAGGCACTCCAAGAAGAAGGTGATCCTCGTTGAGACGCCCCAGGAGGGCATCACCGTGCCAAAGAGGCCGAAGAGGATACTCATCCCTGTGCTGAAGGAGCAGCACCCCGACCCGTACATCATAGCTGCAGCGCTCACCTCGTCGGCCTCCGTGCCAGACGTCGAGATAACAGCTGCAAAGATAATAGAGCTGCCACCCACAACCCCCCTGGATGCCGTCGAGACGGCCAGGTCTCTCAGGCTTGAAGAGAGGGACTTCTCCTACTTCACAAGCCTTGCCATCAAGACTCTCGGCAGGCTCTTCACCCCGAAGATCCTCCCGGTCAGGGAGGCAGGGAGGGACCTTGCAGAGTACGTGAGGGAGAGGGGCGTCGACATAATAGTGATGTACAGCTCAAGGTCCACAGGATTCTACAGCTTCCTCACAAAGCAGGAGTACGAGATAGTGAGCAAGTCTCCATGCGTCGTGCTTGTCACTCTATCCAGTAACGGGGGCTCCTAGTGCCCCTGTGAAGCGAGCCTCCTCTTCCTCTCTATCTCCTCCAGCTTCTTCCTTCTGAGCCTCTCCTTCCTTTTATCGAACTCTCCCAGGGGAGACTCTGCCTCGACGAACCCATGGTGTATCTCGATCGCCCTCCTTATCCTGCCTTCCAGCTTCTCGTCCCTCTTCTTCAGTCTGACTGAAAGGTTCCTCCTGTCAATGACAACGCACTCCAGCCCCTGCATCTTCTTCAGCTCCTCAACAGCTCTCTCCATCGCGTACTCGTTGCCGAAAAGTCCCCTTATCTCCCAGTCGACCACGCCCCGCCGCTCCCACCAGCTCGTTAAAACACTAATGCTTCTCCAGAAGCTGCTTCTCGAGCTGCTCCACTGTATTCACAGGGTACTTGCAGGCGAAATTCATGCACACGTAGGCCGTTGGGTTTTCGCCGGGCTCCCTGCCTTCAAGCAGCGAGGTGATCTGCTTCAGGGAGGCGCTGTTCTCGCTCGTTGCGACCACAACAGCCTTGTCGGGCAGGTATCTGCTCCAGATGGCCCGAAGCAGCTCCTTAGCCTTCGCGCGTTCCCGCGAGGTGACAACTATCTCCCGCATGCCGTTGAGCAGCATGTCCGCCGCGCAGAGTGCGTAAGTGTGCGAGGCAGGCTCCACCTCAACCGACTGCGCCATCCCCTCCAGTATGCCCTCCGCCCTCTTCGCGTATGAAACGTCACCCGTGATTCCAGAAATCCTCACAAGGTTCATTGCCATGACAGAGTTGCCCGAAGGGACTGGCCCGTCGTATGTCTCCTTGAGCCTCACGGGTGCACCCCCTGGTGCGCTTGAGAAGAGGATACCCTCTGTACCGTCGCCGAAGACCTTCAGGGCCTCTTCTGTCATCTCCAGCGCCCTCCTGAGCCATTCGGGCTCAGACGTGGCTTCGAACAGGTCGAGCAGCCCCTGGGAGAGGAAGGCGTAGTCCTCGAGAGTCCCTTCTACCGCAACCTCGCCATCCCTGTACCTTCGGAACAGCCTCCCATCCCTAACCATCTTCTCTGTTACGAATTGCGCTGCCTTCTCCGCCTTCCTTGCAAGCTGCTCTTCGTGCAGCACCGCAGAAGCGAACGCAAAGGCTGATATCGCAAGGCCGTTCCAGGACGCGATTATCTTATCGTCCCTCTGCGGCCTCGGCCTTTCAAGCCTCCTCCGGTAGAGCTCACCCTTCCATCTCCGCACCATCGACTCAAGTCTGTCCCGCTGCATACCGAACCTGCTAGCCGTCTCTCCCGGCGTGTGCGCCAGGTGAAGCACAGACCTACCCTCGTGGTTCCCCGCCTCCGATACGCCGTACATGTAGCAGAATGCATCCCCTTCCTCCCTTCCGAGCACCTCCATCACCTCGCCCACCGTCCACGTGTAGTACTTCCCCTCCCCCTCGACAGTGTCGGCGTCCTGTGCGGAGCAGAACGCCCCTCCCTCACCCACCATCTCCCTCGATAGCCAGTCCAGCGTCTCCTCCGCCACTGACAGGAAGCTCGCCTCTCCCGTTGCCTGAAAGGCCTCCATGTAGACTCGCGCCAGCAGCGCGTTGTCGTAAAGCATCTTCTCGAAGTGGGGCACAAGCCAGCCCCTGTCGGTCGAGTACCTGTGAAAACCACCGCCCAGGTGGTCCCTTATACCTCCCCTGAGCATGCCTTCAAGCGTCTTCACTGCAACACTCCTCGCCAGCTCCTTCCCACTCCTGTAGTTGTACCTCAGCAGGAAAATGATGTATGTGGGGAGCGGGAATTTTGGCGCTGTGCCGAAGCCCCCGTACTCCTCGTCAAAGGAGGCTGCTATTGACGCGAAGCATTCTTCCATGTGCCTCTTCTCGATTCTGCCTGGGCCTCCCTGGGCCGACTCCCTCTGTAGCGCCTCCATCACCTGAGAGGCGCTCTGGAGTACCTCCCCCCTCCTATCCCTCCAGAGCCTTGAGACGAGGCCGAGAACCTGCTTGAAGCTCGGCATACCATACCTCGGCTCCGGCGGGAAGTAAGTCCCCCCGTAGAAGGGCTTCAGCTCCGGGGTTAAGAAGACGGTCAGGGGCCATCCGCCCTGCCCAGTCATCGCCTGCACAGCCGTCATGTATATCTGGTCGATATCTGGCCTTTCCTCCCTGTCTACCTTAACCGGAACGAAGTTCTCGTTTATCAGTCGTGCTGTCTCCTCGTCCTCGAATGATTCCCTCTCCATCACGTGGCACCAGTGACATGTGGAGTACCCAATGCTCAGGAGTATCGGCTTTCCTTCCCTCTCCGCCTTTTGGATTGCCTCACTTCCCCAAGGGTACCAGTCAACGGGGTTGAAGGCGTGCTGTAGCAGGTAAGGGCTCTTCTCCCTTGCAAGCCTGTTGGGCCTCCTTTCCATCAGCCCTGAAGTTAGAGGCCCGCTTAATTGAACTTTTGCCCGTAGTTAAGAACTTGACAATAAACTAGTTAACGTATAAGTAGCCTACACGTGCCTGCCGCATAGCTTGTCGGACAGGGACGAAGCTCTGGAGCTCTGGCAGACGATCAGGACGATCTACAGGACAGCACTCCGTAAGCTCAATGCTCGGTTGGTTCAGGAGGGGATCACCTTCTCACAGTACAGCGTGATGCTCGCACTCGGGAAGCACGGCCCCATGCAGATGAACAGACTCGGTGAGTTCATGCTCGTTGCACCAGCAAACGTCACAGGCCTGGTGGACAGAATGGAGAGAAAGGGGTACGTGAGGAGGCGAAGGGACCCTTCGGACAGGCGCCTCTACATGGTGGAGCTGACTGAGCTGGGAGCGAGGATATTCAGGAGCATCTCGACCAGGTTCAGACAGTACGCTAGGGGGCTCGGCTCTCCCCTCACGGAAGAGGAGCTCAGGTCTACGCTCGCGGCTCTGCGGAAGGTCATGCAGGCAGTGGAAGAAGACAAAGGCATCTAGGTAACCACCATGAAGTACAAGTGGACAGTTCTCACGGTCACGACAGTTGGTGTTCTGATGGCCGGGATAGACTCCAGGATAGTTGTGATAGGCCTCCCGCAGGTGGCCTATGCGCTCCGGGCGGATGCTGAGCAGGCCATCTGGTTCACGCAGGCGTACGTCTTCGGCAGCACTGTTGCGCTCCTGCTGATTGGGAGAGTGAGCGACATCTTCGGCAGAGTGAAGGTCTACACTCTTGGCTTCGCCATCTTCACGCTCGGGTCTCTCCTGACCAGTCTGTCCCAGGCGCCCAGTGAGCTGATAGTCTTCAGATTGCTGCAGGGACTTGGTTCGGCCGTGCTCTTCAGCAACAGCGCTGCGATAATCACTGACGCGACGCCCTCAAACGAACTCGGCTTCTCCCTCGGGATAAACCAGGTTGCGTTCAGGGCAGGCGCCATGGCTGGCCTTACACTCAGCGGACTGATACTCTCGCTCACAGACTGGCGTGCACTCTTCTACATCAACGTCCCCATAGGACTGTTCGGGACGCTCTGGGCGCGCAGGAGGCTCAAGGAGATCTCCAGGCAGGAGAGGGACGCCCCGATGGACTGGCTAGGCTTCGTCCTCTTCACACTCTGCATCACGTGCTTCCTCCTGGCGCTCACATTAGCGGTATACGGGTACTCCACTCTCACATTTGTCTATTCTCTGCTCGCGGCGAGCGCCGTCTCGCTTGTGCTCTTCGTCCGCAGGGAGATGAAGTTCGACCACCCTCTCCTCGACCTTGGGTTGCTCAGGATACGGGAGTTCACCGGAGGCGTCGTCGCGCAGCTGCTTAATGCCCTCTCCTGGGGCGCGGTGCTCCTTCTCCTCAGCCTTTACTTGCAGCTCGTGAAGGGATTCACGCCGCTCCAGGCTGGGCTTGCCATCCTGCCCTTCGACATCTCTTTCCTTGCCGTCGGGCCGCTCAGCGGCAGGCTTTCGGACAGGTACGGGCACATACCGTTCACAACATCTGGGCTTGCCATTATGAGCCTCTCGCTCTACCTCTTCTCCACAGTCGGCGCGTCGACCAGTTACATTCAGGTGGCCCTCTACCTTGTTGTCTTCGGGGTTGGAATCGGCATCTTCAGCTCCCCGAACATGAGCTCAATCATGGGCTCTGTTCCGGCTCACAGACGCGGTATAGCCTCTGGCTTCCGAGCAACATTCTTCAACATCGGGTTCACACTCAGCTTCAACGTAGCTGTCCTCGTAATGGCGTTCAGTATGCCGTACTCGCTGATCACATCTATAATCTCCTCCTCCAACCCCTCGGGGATACCTGGGGTTGACAGGGACCTCTTCGCATCGGCCCTGGGCAGGGCCTACCTCTGGCTCTCTGCGATCAACGCTGCGGCAATAGTGCCGTCGGTCCTGAGGGGGAGGAGGGTCGCAGACGCCCAGGGGAACGGTCCGGTTGCCGCAGAGGTTCAAGCGTAAATAGCACCCCAAGACCCGGTCGGGCCGATTGGAGACGCCTGGCAAGGAGCTGGACTTCGTCAGGAAGAGTATCGTGACGCCAAGAGGCAGGGTGATGATCTATAGCGTGCCCATGATGAAGGAGCTGGGGCACGACATCGAAAGGCTCCCCTTCTCCATACGTGTCCTTCTCGAGAACGCACTTCGCCACTCCGGGAGGGTTCCGGGCGCCACGGAGGCAGCACATGCCCTTGCGGCCTGGCCGAAGAGTGTTGGTGCCGAGATTCCGTTCATGCCGTGCAGGGTACTTCTCCAGGACTACACCGGGGTGCCCCTTGTAGTCGACCTGGCTGCGATGAGGGACGCAGCACGTGGTGCGGGGCTCGACCCGCGCCTTGTTGACTCGAGGGTCCCCGTTGACCTTGTGATTGACCACTCGATTCAGGTCGACTCGTGGAGCAGCTTCGACGCTTTCGCCTTCAACCTCAAGAGGGAGTATGAGAGGAACGCGGAGAGGTACTCGCTCCTGAAATGGGCCCAGTCTGCCTTCAGCGGGATGCGTGTCTTCCCGCCGGGCAAGGGGATCTGCCACCAGGTGAACCTGGAGTATCTCTCGAAGGTGGTCGCCACGTCCTCCGCCGGAGGCGAGCCTGTCGCCTTCCCGGACACACTTGTCGGCACTGACTCTCACACCACCATGGTCAATGGCCTTGGTGTCCTCGGTTGGGGCGTAGGGGGGATTGAGGCCGAGGCTGTGATGCTCGGCGAGCCGTATCACATGCCGGTCCCAAGGGTTCTCGGTGTCAGGCTCACTGGTTCCCTCAGGGAGGGTGTGACTCCGACAGACATGGTTCTTGCGGTCACTGAGAAGCTCAGGCAGAAGAACGTCGTTGGCTCTTTCGTCGAGTACTTCGGGGAAGGCTTCTCCGAGCTCTCCGTCCCAGACAGGGCGACCATGGGTAACATGTCGCCTGAGTACGGTGCAACTGTCGGCTTCTCGCCGGTCGATGGCGCAACACTTGCGTACCTTGTTTCGACCGGGCGGGACGCAGAGCACGTCGGGCTTGTCAGCGCATACTGCAAGGCGCAGGGCCTCATGGCTGACGGTCAGGAACCTGTGTACTCAGAGGTTCTTGAAATCGACCTTGGAACGATAGAGCCCTCCATAGCTGGCCCGAGGAACCCGGAGGAGAGGAGGCCCCTAGGCTCCGTGCCCTTGCTCGCTAAGCTGCTGTTCCAGCAGTACAGGGGCTCCAAGCAGCAGGCCCAGGCCTACTCTTCAGGCACTGCAGTGGCGCAGCTGGTCGAGGCGCGGAGGAGCCCAGGCTTCGAACTCACAGACGGGTGCGTGGTCATTGCAGCGATAACAAGCTGCACGAACACCTCAAATCCGACGGTGATGGTCGGGGCCGGCCTGCTAGCCAAGAAGGCAGTTGAGAAGGGCCTCAGACCAAGACCATGGGTGAAGAACAGCCTCGCCCCAGGCTCAACAGTCGTTACAGACTATCTCAGGGGAGCTGGTCTTCTCCGCTACCTGGACAACCTGGGATTCAGCCTTGTTGGTTACGGCTGCACCACCTGCATAGGCAACAGCGGGCCTCTTGCACCAGAAGTAGAGAGACAGATAAGGGAGGGAGACATCTACGCGGTCGCTGTACTCTCAGGCAACAGAAACTTCGACGGAAGGATCCACCCTCTCGTCAGGGGTTCATTCCTGATGTCACCGATGCTTGTCGTTGCCTATTCACTTGCAGGGCGGATAGACTTCGACTTTCAGCACTCACCTCTCGGCACAGGGCCAGACGGCAGGCCGGTTTTCTTGGCTGACATATGGCCAAGCCTCGAGGAGATCAGGGAGGTTGTCACGAGTTCGATCAACAGCGCGCTCTACAGGAGAAGGTACTCGAATGCCCTCGAGGGTGACAGCTCCTGGAACTCACTCGTGTCCTACGTGGACGACGTGTATCACTGGGAAGACAACTCTACGTACATAAGGAGGCCCCCCTGGTTCGAAGGCGAGATGGCCACCTCTGCCAAGAATGACATAATCGGTGCAAGGGTTCTTGCCATCCTAGAGGACAAGGTAACGACAGACCACATCTCTCCCGCTGGCTCGATTCCCTTTGACAGCCCGGCCGGTAAGTACCTTATGGAGCGCGGGGTCGACATAGCTCACTTCAGCACGTACGGAAGCAGGAGAGGGAACCACGAGGTGATGGTGAGGGGCGGGTTCAGCAACACAAGACTTGTGAACCTTCTTTGCCCCGGCAGAGAGGGAGGATGGACGACACACGTACCCACTGGAAGGGAGATGACAATATTCGATGCTGCAACAGAATACAGAAAGCACGGAGTCCCTCTGCTGGTGATCGCCGGTAAGCAGTACGGTACAGGGAGTTCCAGAGACTGGGCAGCAAAGGCGCCAAGGCTTCTTGGCGTCCGTGCGATACTGGCAGAGAGCTTTGAAAGGATACACAGGAGCAACCTGATAGCGATGGGCGTACTGCCACTGCAGTTCATGGACGGGGAGAGCGCCAGGACGCTCGGGCTTACAGGCAAGGAGGAGTTCGACCTGCTTGGCATCTCATCAATGAAGCGACCGAACGAATCGATCGAGGTTGTGGCCAGGCTGGAAGGCTCGGAAAAGAAATTCAGTGTGATCTCCCGCATCGACAATCAAGTGGAGATGAAGTACGCAGAGCACGGCGGCGTCCTTCCATACGTCTTCTCGAAGATCGTCAAGGCTGGCCACTGACGCAATCGTTTTAACAGGCTGGCTTGTGCGAGGAGCGAGATGGAAAAGGAACTCCTCATCTTCGTCAACGGCAGGTTCGTGGAGAAGTCGAAGGCGACTATCTCCGTGTTTGACCACGGACTCCTCTACGGCGACGGGGTGTTCGAGGGGATAAGGGCCTACGGCGGCTCGGTATTCCAGCTTGACGCTCACATCAGGAGGCTCTACGACTCTGCCAAGTTCATACACCTGAAGATTCCCATCTCACGCGAACAGATGGCCGAAGCAGTCCTCGAGACATTGAGAAAGAACGGCCTCAGGGACGCGTACATCAGGGTGGTGGTCACCAGGGGGCCTGGCGACCTCGGTATAGACCCTGCACTGTGCAAGGAGCCGACACTCTTCATAATAGCGGAGCCGATGGCCAGCTCTCTGGGTCCAAGGGAGCCACGCGTCGTGAATGTGTGCATATCCTCAATAAGGCGTGACAGCGTCGATGCGACTTCCCACGAGGTGAAGTCACTGAACTACCTAAACAGCATACTCGCAAAGATAGAGGCGAGCAACGTGGGTCTAGACGACGCTATAATGCTCGACTCGCGAGGCTTCGTGTCGGAGGCGAGCGTCACAAACGTCTTCGTCGTCAGGGAAGGCAAGGTACACACGCCCCCGGCATCATCAGGCATACTCCATGGGATAACGAGGGCGCGCATCATCAGGCTCTGCTCAGACCTGGGTCTGACAGTCCTGGAGAGGGACATCACACCATTCGAGCTCGTCACAGCGGACGAGGTCTTTTTAGTAGGTACAAAGTCAGAGATCTTGGCAGTGGGGAGCGTCAACGGAAGCAAGATCGGCTCAGGGGGCGCCGGTCCTGTAACAAGAAGGCTTGCCTCTGAATTCAGCAGGCTTGTTCAGAGGAAGGAGGAAGGGACTCCCATCTACACAACCGAGTCCCTCAAGACTTAGGGCTGGAGAGGTCATGAGGCGGATACCTTTCAAATAAGGAATTTGAGCTCTCCATCTAACCTTCTTTTCACGACTGGATGAACGGCCTTCGAGAGGTATCGCGTCTTCATGTCCCAATACGATACCCTTCTGAAAGCCGCCCACGATTCCCGTATCAAGAGAAATAAAATTCCTCTGGAGACAAGTGTTCTTGCCCGTCTCCTCTATCTTGCTTGGCTCTCCTATCGAGCGATGACGTACCAGACGGAGATCATACCAGGCATGCACTGGGCCCAGAAGCTGAAGGGAATCACGTCCGAGGTCCAGAGGAAGCATCGAAGATTCGTTGCAATCGACGAGACCATGCAGAAGGTGAACGGTAGGCAGCACTTCGTCTGAAGCGCAATCGATACGTAGACGAAGGAGCTTCTCGCCGTCTACGCCTCATGCCAGAGGTCCTCCATCAACGCCCTTGTCTTCGTGAAGATTGTCCTGGCTACCTGCACCAACAAGCCAGTCGACCTGGTTGATGAAGGTCCATGGTACCCTTGGGCCCTGGAGAGGTACGGCCTGAGATTGCTCCACATAACATTCGGTAAGAGAAACTCCATCGAGAGATTCTACAGCACATTCAAGTAGAGGGCGAGATTCCATAACAACATCAATGCGAGGACGAACAAGAGCGCCTGTCTGTCAGTCTTCCTAAACCTGTTCTCGCTGCGGTATAATCACCTCGGATGGCATCAGGGAGCGAGGACATTCCAGGAGGTGAGCTTATTTGAACAGTATCGGCTCTTTTTACCAGCGTTGTCGAATAACTCCGAATAGGACTATCTGCGTTAACTCCCATAGGAGTGACTTGCCAGCCAAACAGATGGATTTAACGCACACATAGTTATTCGACACACTATTTCATAGAAATACTAATAAAGACCTAATGAACAATCGTAACCAAGCTTGTATTCCAAACTTGCCTTGATGTTTACTGCGGTGTTCGTATTGCTATTAGTAAGAACGACGAACGTCTCACACGCTTGTCAGTACTCCCAAACTGGTTCAGAAGGCGACACGATTACTGTTGGAGCGGCTGACAAAGATCCCTGTTGCGGAGGTTCGAACGCCGCAAGCATAAGCAACACAATTGTAGATTGCGCGGCCGGCGGGTTGTTCCAGACCCAAGTAAGCGGGTAATCGGGTGCTAGAACGTGGCTCATAGATGATGCTGGTCCTACCCAAACTACCGATTGGGCCGCAGGCCATGTAGGAAGCTATGACGAAACCTACACCACCTCCAATAGCTGTTACCCGCCGGGAGACTGTAGCGCCAGCAACTCAAACTGCCCTGGGGCAGTTTCATTTGAGAATGGCGCGTGTGCAGACATTCCTCCTGGGCTGAAACACGCTAATGCGAACCAAGCTGCATCCAGCCAAAGTTCATTGAATGAGGCACCAATCATGGGGATATCACTCATTTCTCTCATTGCTTTAATAGCAACGCAGCGAGTCTCATCCAGTCGGAAGTAGGTGGCCAATCTGAAGACACTAACAATCCTGGTACTCATAACAATATTCATCATAGGTGCGGCAACTAGTATCTCATTCCTGTACGCTCAGTTCAACAAGCAATCGCCGCTACCAGTGGTGGGTCCTGGGCTTGTCCTTGTTTACAGGCTTACGATACAACAACCGAGTTACCCCATAGGTGGAGACTATGCCAGGAGAGTCGGACTACTAAAGCCAAGTCAAGTAATAAACGACAGTTTCTACTTGGATATCAAAGGGAGCTATAGGGCGGTTCTTAGCCAGGCCAGTCGGCATGGTGGAGCAACATTTAGCAACGCGTCCACCGACTGTCAGGTGATTTCGAAAGATGTTTACTTGGTTATAAAGGTACTAAGTGTTCAAGGGAACGTTATCCTCGCCAACGTCACGCTAACCCTCACCAACGGTGCAGCCGAATGCGGCATTGATTACCCAAACGTTCCTAGCATCAACTCTGAGTGGAATTCAGTTAATGGGTCTCGAGTAGCGTCTTTCCATACCCTGAATCTCACCAAGACAGTGACAATAGACATGTCGAGTTCAAACGTCAAAGATCCTGACGGATACCCACTTGGCGAATGGCCCTTCTGGTTGACCACTAATGACCTCAGCAGGAGTTACACGCTAGTCTTGTATGGACTGATGGACAATGTGCAATCATCCTTCCCTGTACAGGGTGTGGCCGATATAATTCCGCTGAACAACTCGCAGGTTTCTCCGACACCCTTCTCCGTTTCGGGAATTACAGTCCAACGCAATGACCAAATATATATCGACAAGACACAATTTCCCATCGAAAGGATAATTGAAAATGTTCCTCAATCGATTGGAGAAAGATATGTCTCTCAACAGGAAAGACTCTACAGGACTTATTCGGCAAGTTCACAATGTCCCATAGTAATCTGCTCCCTAGCCTTTTCAACAGGGGGATTAGCAAGCGCGGAGTACGTAAATGGGTCGGTGATATTGGACTACAACCCTGTTCTAGACAAAATGGCTCTCGCATACAAGAGCTGGCAGTTTGATCCCAGACTTTTCGCTGAAAACGGCACTGCAAACATAAATGGTTCCGAATACCGTACATTATCGTATTACCCGGGCATCAGATATAATGGAAGCAGTTACGTCTCCTACGGTTTCGGGGTATTCGCAGAGCTCAGAGATGCGTCGTTCAGTAAAAGTGGCATATTGCTTTACGCGGTGATTGCGACGCAAGAAGATTTGTATTCAGTGCTACCGGCACCGATCGATAGAGCCTTTGGTGTTACCATAGGGAGCAAGTTCGGTGGAAATCAAATCTCGTTAAAATTAGTCGAGGTGAAGTCGTAGCGCCTTGGCACGAACGCCACTTGCAGCCGTCAGTCTTCGCACCTGGCCATGAAAGATCTCCGCCTTGCATTTAGGCCTTTGGATTCTTCGGGATGTGTCTGTTATCCTGAAATTAGTATACCTCCCTGGTAAGCAGGATTAGAGAAAGGTGGGTGAGGAGCACTGGGAGGTTCTATCGGGTCTCCTTGAAGCCGGAGCCGGGGAAGGTGCGATGGATGACCAAACTGAAGGAGGAGGGGAGGCTGACGAACCGAGCAGTCGCCCAGAGTATGGGGGTCTCTCCGATATGGGTCAAGAAGCTCTGGAGGGGGTACACAATGCCCAGAAGAGCTAGGAAGTGGCATACTCATTCTGGGGTAGTACAACACAGCCAGCGAGACAAAATACCTAAATACATGCCCGCGGCTCGGCCCGAACGGGCCCTGTGCGTTGTATTGCGTGTATCACCTAGGGTTAGTTATCAATGGAGGTGTCCGGTCTTAGCACCAACAAAGGCTGCCAAAAAGAAGAAGGTGGAGGACGAGGCTCCACCCTTCAAGGTAAGCACACATTTCCTCATTCCGAAGCACGAACTCATGACAAAGGAGGAGGCTGAGCATGTAGTCAGGAGCTTCAACGCTACTCCAAGCCAGTTCCCCTACATTCTTGCAACAGACCCTGTGGCGAAGGAGATAGGCGCGAAGCCCGGGGACTTCGTGAGGATAACGAGGAAGAGCGAGACAGCTGGAACAAGCGTATACTACAGGTACGTGGTGGAGGGATAGAGAACGAGTAAGCAGTCTCTCAAGCTCAACTCTGGTGCGATCCTCCGCGACCTTCTGGAGAGAGAGGGCGTGGCGAGGCAGCACCTCAACAGCTACAACGAGTTCGTGACACGCGGCCTCCAGAATATAATCGACGAGATAGGAGAGATAGAGGTCGAGACTGTCAGCACACCATACAAGGTAAAGTTCGGGCGCGTGACTCTCGGCACGCCGCGCGTAGTTGAGATAGACGGTTCTGTAAGCTCTATCCTTCCGATGGAGGCGAGGCTGAGGAACCTTACATACTCAGCACCAATCATTCTGGAGATGACAATAGAGGAGGAGGGGCTCCCGAGAGACACGACAAGGCAGCACATAGGCGACCTGCCAGTGATGGTGAAGTCGGAACTGTGCCAGCTCTCAAACAAGACAAGGGAACAGCTTATAGACGTTGGGGAGGACCCGAACGACCCTGGCGGCTACTTCATAATCAACGGCTCTGAGAGGGTAATTGTCGGGCTCGAGGACCTCTCACCCAACAAGATACTCGTGGACGCGGAGAAGACAGCCGGTGTGACGACGTACAAGTCAAGGGTCTACTCTTCTGTCGTTGGCTACAGGAGCAAGATGGAGGTGAGCCTGAAGCAGGACGGCGCGATAAACGTCAAGGTACCGAGCTGCCCCGTCGACCTTCCGTTCGTGATAGTTATGAGGGCTCTCGGGATAAAGTCGGACAAGGAGATAGCAGACTCGGTATCACCGAAGCCAGAGATACAGGACCTGCTAGAGGTCTCGTTCGACAAGGCAAGCGAGGCACCCACGGAGAAGGATGCGCTCGTGTACATAGGCAACAGGGTGGCGCACGGAATGCTCGAGGAGTTCAGGATAAGGAGGGCCCAGTCAATGCTCGACTGGGGTCTCCTGCCGCACCTGGGCAAGACAGAGGACAAGCGGTTCGACAAGGCCATGTTCCTAGGAGAGGCTGTCTGCAAGCTCCTTGAGCTGAGGCTCGGCTGGATAGAGCCTGACGACAAGGACCACTATGGCAATAAGGTGATCAAATTCGCTGGACAGATGCTCGCTGACCTGTTCAGAACTGCTTTCAGGAACCTCGTCAGGGACATGAAGTACCAGCTTGAGAGGACGGGGCAGAAGAGAGGGGGCAACGTCGTCGGCGCGGCAATAAGGACAGGCATCATTACAGACAAGCTGAACAATGCAATTGCAACAGGAAACTGGGGAAGGGGTAAGGTAGGTGTCACCCAGCTGCTCGACAGGACCAACTACCTCAGCACACTCAGCCACCTGAGAAGGGTCCAGTCGCCCCTGTCGAGGAGTCAGCCCAACTTCGAGGCGAGGGACCTGCACGCCACACACTTCGGCAGAATCTGCCCCTCTGAGACCCCGGAGGGTGTGAACTGCGGTCTTGTGAAGAATCTTGCACTCTCAGCGATAATCTCAGTGAGCGTCCCCTCCGCAGAGGTAGAGGAGAAGCTCTGGGACCTTGGTGCGAAGCCGATCAAGGAAGCAGACGAGAGGCTCCAGCTCAACGGATGCAGGATCTTCATGGACGGAAGGTTCCTTGGTTACGTCGACGACGGCGAAAGGCTCGCAAGGGCGTTCAGGAAGCTCAGGAGGGAGGGCCAGATCAACCCGAGCGCCAGCATACTCTACGTGGCGCCCAACAACGAGAAAGCATACCCGAGGCTCTACATCAGCCTGAGCTCGGGCAGGGTCCTCAGGCCCCTTATCGTCATCGAGGGTGGAAGGCCGCTCCTCACACCAGACATGATCGACAAGGTCTCGTCCGGGCAGCTCTCGTGGAGGGACCTTGTGGAGCAGGGAACAATAGAGCTGCTGGACGCGAACGAGGAGGAGAACTGCCTCGTCGCCATGGGCATAGACGACGTTACAACTAAGCACACTCACCTCGAGCTCTTCCCCGCAGCAATGTTCGGAATTGCAGCCTCCATAATCCCGTACCCAGAGCACAACCAGTCTCCAAGGAACACGTACGAGTCCGCAATGGCGAAGCAGAGCCTTGGGTTCTCCTCACCCACATACCCGATATCGCCCCACGTCAGGCAGCACCTGCTTGTGAGCCCGCAGTCGCCCGTCGTCAGGACAAGGACGCTTGACCTCCTGAAGATAGACGAGAGGCCACTGGGCCAGAACTGCGTAGTGGCAGTACTTTCGTACGAGGGGTACAACATAGAGGACGCGATAATCATGAACAAGTCCAGCATCGAGAGGGGTCTGGCGAGGTCTTTCTTCTACAGGCTCTACGAGGCAGAGGCGAAGCAGTACCTAGGCGGCATGAGGGATACATTTGAGATACCCTCGGCCGAGTCGAACATAAGGGGATACAGGGGCGAGAAGTTCTACAGGCTTCTCGAGAGCGACGGGATAGTCTCGCACGAGGCGCAGGTCCAGGGCGGGGACGTTGTGATAGGCAGGACAAGCCCTCCACGCTTCATGGAGGAGTACAAGGAGTTCGAGATCAAGGGCCCATACAGGAGGGACACTTCGGTTGCAGTCAGGCCATCCGAGAGCGGGGTGGTCGACTCTGTGTTCATGACAGAGAATGTCGAGGGAGGCAAGATGTTCAAGGTCAGGGTGAGGGACATGAGGGTGCCTGAGATAGGCGATAAGTTCGCCTCAAGGCACGGACAGAAGGGGGTGATAGGGTTGGTTGTTCCGCAGGAGGACATGCCGTACACCGAGGAGGGGATAGTGCCGGACGTGATAATCAACCCGCACGCCTTCCCCTCAAGGATGACAGTTGGCCAGTTCATCGAATCGATCGCTGGCAAGGCGGCATCGTTCAGAGGCACGCCTGTTGACGGGACTGCCTTCGCTGGAGAGAGCATCGAGGAGCTTGAGAAGGTACTGAAGTCCAGGGGGTTCGAGCCGACTGGCAGAGAGGTGATGTACGACGGCAAGACAGGCAAGAAGTTCGCTGTTGACGTCTTCATCGGTGTCGTCTACTACCAGAAGCTCCACCACATGGTTGCAGACAAGATACACGCGAGGGCTAGGGGACAGGTGCAGATGCTCACCAAACAGCCCACGGAGGGTAGGGCTAGGGGCGGCGGTCTCAGGTTCGGTGAGATGGAGAGGGACTGCCTGATAGCCTACGGCGCTTCGATGGTCCTGAAGGACAGGCTGCTGGACGAGGCCGACAAGACAGAGATATACGTCTGCGAGAAGTGCGGCCTTATCGCCTATTACGACGCAAAGCAGAGGAAATACACGTGCAGAATAGACGGTGACTCCGCAAAGATATCCACAGTCGTTGTGGCGTACGCCTTCAAGCTACTTCTCCAGGAGATGATGAGCCTGAACATAGCCCCAAGACTGCAGCTGAAGGACAAGGTGTAGAGAGATGGCGATGGAACAGGCGCTTAAGACAATAGGCGGGATATACTTCAACGTCTTCTCGCCGAACGAGGTCAGGAAGTACTCCGTTGCAGAGATAACTCAGCCTGAGACGTATGACGAGGACGGGATGCCAGTGCAGGGAGGGCTGATGGACAGCAGGCTTGGAACTCTTGAACCCGGGCAGAAGTGCGCCACATGCGGGAACACTGCGGGCAGGTGCCCGGGCCACTTCGGGCACATCGAGTTAGCTGAGCCTGTGCTTCACATCGCCTTCGTTGACGAGATAAACAGGCTCCTCCAGACCACATGCAGGACGTGTGGTAGGATACTCCTTCCACAGCAGGAGCTGGACGCCTACAGGGCAAAACTGGCCAGCAGGACAGACTTCATGCCTTCGCTGCAGGAGACTGTGGCAAAGGAGATAGTGAGCAAGGCGAAGAAGGTAAAGCTCTGCCCCCACTGCGGGAAGCAGCAGTACCAGATAGAGTTCACCAAGCCAACAATATTCCACGAGATAACAGAGGAGGGTGGGGCCACGAGACTCCTCCCTGTCGCCATCAGGGAGAGGCTTGAGAGGATAACAAACGAGGACCTGGAGCTCTTCGGCTTCAACTACAGGGCTGCAAGGCCAGAGTGGTTCGTGCTTCAGGTACTGCCCGTGCCGCCGCTCACAGTGAGGCCTTCAATCACGCTCGAGTCAGGGATAAGGTCTGAGGACGACCTTACTCACAAGATAGTGGACATACTCAGGGTCAACCAGAGGGTGAGGGAGAGCAAGGAGTCGGGTACGCCGCATCTGATAGTTCAGGACCTTGTCGACCTCCTACATTACCACGTAACCACTTACTTCGACAACGAGGTTTCTGGCATACCTCAGGCGCACCACAGGTCTGGTAGACCTCTGAAGACGTTGAGCCAGAGGCTGAAGGGCAAGGAGGGGAGGTTCAGGGGTTCTCTGTCTGGGAAGAGGGTTGACTTCTCTAGCAGGACAGTCATCAGCCCCGACCCCAGCCTCGATATAGGCGAGGTAGGCGTCCCGTACGAGGTAGCAAAGAAGCTCACAATACCTGAAAAGGTATCGCCCTGGAACATAGAGACTTTGAAGAAGCTGGTTGTCGTCGGGCCATTCGAGCACCCAGGTGCCAACTACGTCATAAGGCCAGATGGTGTGAAGATCAGGCTTGACTTCGCGAGCGACAGGAAGGCACTTGCAGATTCGCTCGCCCCTGGCTACATAGTGGAAAGGCACCTGATGGACGGAGACATAGTTCTCTTCAACAGGCAGCCCTCGCTCCACAGGATGTCAGTGATGGCCCACTTCGTCAGAGTGCTTCCATACAGGACCTTCAGGCTGCATCCCTCTGTCTGCCCACCCTACAATGCTGACTTCGACGGAGACGAGATGAACCTGCACGTGCCGCAGAGCGAGGAGTCCAGGTCGGAGGCGCTGATGCTGATGAGGGTTCAGGACCAGATTCTCTCCCCCAGGTACGGCGGGCCAATCATAGGCGGAATAAGGGACTTCATAACAGGCGCATTCATGCTCACCAAGGATGGCACGACACTCACACCGGGAGAGTTCTCCAACCTTGCACTGATTGGAGGCTACGAGGGCGACCTCCCCGAGCCTGCAATACGTGGTCCCAACCCGATGTACACAGGAAAGCAGCTCTTCTCTCTATTCCTTCCGAAGGACCTCAACTACGTCCTCACATCGAAGTGGGCGAAGTCCTCGAAGTCGGGCGAGTCGAACGACGTAGTGATAAAGGACGGGCAGCTCATCTCAGGCGTCGTCGACAAGGCTGTCATAGGCGCAGAAGAGCCTGACAGCCTGCTCCACAGGATTGCCAAGGACTACGGCAACGAGGAGGCAAGGAACTTCCTCAACTCCATACTGCGTGTACTCAAGACTTTCCTTACAAGAAGGGGATTCACATATGGGTTCAACGAGCTTGAGCTGCCTGAAGAGGCGAAGGAGAGCATAAGGAAGACGCTGGACGAGGCCTATCAGAACGTATTCGAACTGATAAAGAAGTACAAACAGGGTCAGCTCCAGCTCACGAGGGGCCTTTCGCCAGAGGAGTCGCTCGAGGCGTACATTGTCAACGAGCTCGCAAGGGCGAGGGACAGGGCAGGGAAGATAGCCGACAGGGCTTTCCCGCCAGACAACGCAGGCGTGATAATGGCCAGGACGGGCGCAAGGGGCTCAAGCCTCAACGTTGGGCAGATGACTGCCGCTCTGGGCCAGCAGTCTGTCAGGGGGAAGAGGATAGAGAAGGGACTGAGGGGAAGGGCACTGAGCCACTTCCCGTGGAACGACCCATCCCCTGAGGCGAAGGGATTCGTGAGGAGCAACTACAGGGACGGCCTCTCCCCGACAGAGTTCTTCTTCCACGCAATGGGTGGGAGGGAGGGGCTCGTGGATACAGCTGTGAGGACGCAGCAGAGCGGCTACATGCAGAGGAGGCTAGTCAACGCTCTCGAACACCTTAAGGTGGAGTACGACCTGACAGTCAGGGACCCGCACGGACACATTATTCAGTTCCTGTACGGGGAGGACGGCGTGGACCCAGCGAAGAGCGACCACGGCAGGCCTATCAACCTAGACAGGCTCATAGAGACAGAGGAGCTGCTCAACAAGGGCAAGTCGAAGCTCGACAGGGAGACAACAGAGAGGCTCCTGAAGAAGTACCAGTCGAAGCTGAACGACAGGCTTGTGAGAGAGCTGACAGAGAAGCTCTCTGCCTCTCACCTTACTGAGGAGGGTGCAAGGAACGTCCTTGAAAGGGTTGAGGAGGCCCTTGACTACTCAAGGGTGGAGCCTGGCGAGGCTTCGGGTATAGTGGCCGCCCAGTCGATAGGCGAGCCTGGAACGCAGATGAGCATTGCAAAGGAGGAGTCTGTGATAATAAGGGAGCGCGGCCATGTGAGAACCGTCAGGATAGGCGAGTTCGTCGATGAAATTATGCGCAACGGCAAGGTCGAGAGGGAGGGCGAAACAGAGTGGTGCGACCTTCCCAGCAGCGGAGATATCGAGGTGCTTTCCCTCAATTCGAGTGGAGGACTCGAGTGGAAGCAGCTCCGGTCTGTCAGCCGCCACAGGCACAGGCGCCCGCTGATAAGAGTCAGGACGCGCTCTGGAAGGGCAATCGTGGCGACAGACAACCATTCATTCGTAATGCGGCTCGACGGGAAGCTCGTCCCGGTTCTGGGGCGCAGCCTCAGGCCTGGAGACAGGATACCTGTGATCAAGCGCCTGCCCGTGGTCAGACCAGTCGAACGGCTTGAGCAGCAGTACGTCCTCTCGAACCGGGAGAACCTCTCAGGAATCCAGTCTTCCAGAGCACCGGTGCCTTATCCCGGCTCAACAGGAACAGGCGAATTTCTCTACAATGTTTCAGCCGGACCGGATATGACGGGCGGTCAACTCGCCTACACGCCTTCATTCATGACGGGCGAGAGCTACATCGGCAAGCACCATGACATGGCGTCTGACGGTCTGCCTGAGTGGCTTAACCTCGACGGTGGCACTGGCTGGCTGTTCGGGGCATACCTTGCAGAGAAGTACGCTTCGAGGTATTTCCCGAGTCTCACGAGCGCAGGGGAGAGCCCCTTCGAGTCGCGCGCAGTTAACAGTGGTCTTTGCGAGAACGACAGCTCCGGGGTGCTCGATCAGGGGCGCATCTCGCAGCCCGGCTCCTCTTTACTGCCAGAGTTGATTGTCAGGGCATGCGGCAGGACTGCCGCGGACAAACGTATTCCTGACTTCGCTCTGGGTGCGAGCGACTCTTTCGTCAGGATGCTTCTTAGGGCCTACTTCGACGGAGACGGGTACGTGGACCTTGAGAACAGAGCAGTGCGGGTTAACTCTCAGTCGAAGGAGCTCATAGACGGAATCGCGCTGCTCCTTGCCCGCCTCGGTATCTTCTCGTGCAAACTCAGGGAAGGCGAGAACTTCTCCCTCTGGATCCCAGGGCGTTTCGCTGCTTCCTTCAGGGAGATGGTGGGCTTCAGCTCCACTGAAAAGGCGCGTTGCCTGGAAGCAATACGCGCTCAAAGCGAATCAACGCTTGCCGAAGACCAGCTGGACGTGACATGCGGCTTCGGGGATGTCCTGCTCAGAGTTGCAGGAAAGCTGGGTGTCCCGACAAGAACGGTCAGCGGTTTCACCAAGGTCCAGGGGATAGGAAGGGAGACACTCGCTCGTTATATCAGCGAGTTCGAGGAAAGGGCTGATAAGATTGGGGTGGACGTTTCGTCAGAGCTTGCGTACCTCCGCACATTTCTGGACGAGGACGTCACATGGGACGAGATAGTCCAGATAGAGGAGCTTGAGGAGCGGGAGGAGACAGTCTACGACCTGAGCGTCCCCGGGCTCGAGACCTTCGTTACAGCGGAGGGCGTGGTAACACACAACACACTCCGCACCTTCCACTTCGCAGGCGTGAGGGAGAGAGACGTAACTCTCGGCCTTCCAAGACTGATGGAGCTTGTCGACGCAAGAAAGATACCTGCAACGCCCTCGATGGACATCTACCTTGACGAGGAGCACAGGGTCTCGAACGAGATGGCCCTCAAGGTGGCGAAGGAGATACTGTTCACAAAGGTGGGGAATGTTGTTGATTATAGCGAGGTCGACCCCACCGAGGGCATCAAGCTCCACCTCAACGAACAGATGATGCGCGACAGGGACGCGACTGCGGATGAGGTCGCCAAGGTCATAGAGACAGGGAAGAGAAACGTCCAGATTGAGAAAGGCAAGATAATACGTGTTAACATGGAGAACGCAGACCTCTCGACCCTCTTCACTCTGAGGAACAAGATACTCAACATGAAGCTGAAGGGTATACCAGGCATAACTCGTGTTACGGTCGTCAAGGAGGGTAACGAATGGTTCATACAGACTGCTGGCTCGAACCTCGCGAAGGTCATAGGGATAAAGGGAGTCGACCCGACGAGGGTTTACACAAACAGCGTCCACGAGGTAGCGCAGGTCTTGGGTATCGAGGCTGCAAGGGCAACACTGGTAAGGGAGGTGATGAGCACCCTCGACGAGCAGGGGCTGGAGGTTGATATCAGGCACATATTCCTTGTTGCGGACCTCATGACCTCGAAGGGCTACATACAGCAGATAGGCAGGCACGGTATCGCTGGAGCGAAGAGCAGCGTCCTAGCCAGGGCCGCATTCGAGATAACGGTGCCCACTCTGGCGGAAGCTGCTGTGAAGGGAGAGACTGAGGACCTCAAGGGTGTGACCGAGAACGTGATAGTCGGCCTCCCCATCCCTGTGGGAACAGGGATGATAGACCTGTACATGAGCTGAGCTCAGATGGTGGACACAGCCGTTCTCTCCAAGGTACTCAGGGATGCCATGAAGTCGGGTAAGTACACGCTCGGCGCGAAAGAGAGCATGTCTTCCATGAAAGGATGCAAGGCAATAATCTGCTCAAGGTCGATACCCACACAGCTTGGCTCCAGGCTCAAGGAGGAGGCCAGTAAACACAAAGTGCCTGTCATTGAGACTAACGCAAGCTCCGCCGAGCTGGCGAGGCTTGTGGGCAGGCCGTTCCGTGTTTCTGTCGTTGGCCTCAGGTCGATAGGAGAGGCGGACCTAAAGCAGCTTCTCCGGTGATTGACCTGTGCCAGAGATAAAACTCTCCTCAGAGCAGCTCTCCCTCATGTCCCTGTTCCAGAACATGAGTGGTGCTACCCCGCGCGACTGCATCATAGACGAAAAGCAGAACAGGATAATCTTTGTAATCAGCAAGGGCCAGATGGGTCTGGCGATTGGGAAGAAGGGAGCCTCTATAAAGAACATAGAGAAGACTGTCAGGCGGCCTGTCGAGGTTGTGGAGTGGTCAGACGACCTAGCCGAGTTCATTAAGAACGCACTCGACCCGAGGTACGTGCAAGAGGTGAAGGTCTCTGAGAGGCTCGACGGCACGAAGGCTGTCACTGTTGTGGTCGACCCGAAGAAGAAGGGTGCTGTGCTCGGGAGAGGTGGAAAGAACGCAGAAAGGGTCAGGCTTCTCGCGAAGCGCTACTTCGATGTCTCGAACGTCCAGATAATCAGCTCCTTCTGAACGCTTTTATAGAGTTGGAGAAGGCCGCAGGTGAAAGGAATGTCAGGCTCCCCCAGAGGTGAGTTCGCAGCCAGGCAGATAGCCCTCAAGAGGCAGAGGCTACGCTGGTCAGACAAGTGGTACAAGAGGAGGATGCTCGGGCTCGACTACAAGGCAGACCCTCTCGAGGGGGCGCCACAGGCGAGGGCAATAGTCCTTGAGAAGGTGGGTGTGGAATCGAAGCAGCCAAATTCTGCTATCAGGAAGTGTGTAGCCTCCAATACGCCAGTGCATGTAGAGCGAAACAACTACGTTACTATGGCAAGCCTTTCGAAACCACGCGACGTTTCTTTCCTGGATACAGGAACTTACACTATCCGGTCAGCCCCCGTGGTCGACCACTTCCAGCTCACAGGCCAGGAAATCAAGAGAGTGGGTGTGTATGAGATTCATACCGAATCTGGCCGCAAGCTCATTGCAAGCGGCGACCATCCAGTCTACACCTCGCGTGGTTTTGTCGAAGCGAGAGGCATAAGGAAAGGCGACAGGCTTGTCGTCCTTCCGGGAGACCCAATCCCAATTAAGGCCGGGAAAGGGATGCTTGTCGATGAGAGGTCAATCGAAAGAGCCGCTCCTCCAGGATCCAAAAGCAGGCAAATCATCTCAGAGCTCAAGCGGCTGGGTTTGATTCCACTCAGACTCGACAACCCGAAGGTCCCTGCTTTGGTGCGGCTGCTTGGCCATGCCTTCGGTGAAGGCACTTTGAGCTACTCCCACGATGGAACTGGATTCTGCGGCAAGTTCATCGCAACAGGAAGGCCTGAAGACACATATGCGATTTCATCTGACATAGAAAGAATAGGATTCAGTGCGTCTCCTCTGATTCAAGGCGCTGCCACGAGCGTCATCGCCACGAAAGCAGGCCAGGAGTCTCTTTCAAGTGTCCGCAGCATATCGGTTAGCTCAACATCCCTGTTCACACTCCTCAAAGCCCTTGGGGCACCGGTTGGCGAGAAGGCCACCTCCAACTATGCCATTCCGCGCTGGTTGTTCCGCTCGCCACACTGGGTCAGGGCCGAGTTCCTGGCATCGTACTTCGGGAGCGAGATGGAGGCGCCCAGGATAAACAGAGGGACTGTCGTACCCCCATCGTTCTCCATCAGCAAAGCGTTCGAGTGCCTCGAGAGCGGGCTGGCACTCGCGGATGATATCGCAAGCATACTCCAAAGCCTTGGCGTTTCAACCTCTGGCACCACTGTCTATCCTTCGACGTCCGGGAAGGACGGGTGCAAGAGATACAATATCGTGACGCACATCGGTTCCAGCATCAGGAACCTGGCAACATTGTTCGGAAAGGTAGGCTACGCCTATCAGTCTGAGAAAGAGACAGCTGCACGTTGCATCCACGGATTCCTGGCTTCGAGGCTCTTCCGAATGAGGCTCAGTAAGAGGGCATATCTCAGGGCCGTAGGGCTTTGCAAACTCGGCCTGTCGTACAGGGAGATAGCCAGGTGCCTCAGGCGAGAAGGTTACACATGGGTCAGGACGTTCGACGTCAAAAGGTGGGTCTTGCGTGGCGTCAAGGCAACAGACCCACTCTATGCAACGAATGCAGGCGCCGACTTCCAGAAATGGGCTGCTGAACACACCTTGAACCTCCCCAAGGTAGGGTTGATATGGGAAGCTGTGGCCGATATACGCCCTCTGAGGAGGAGTGTAGTCCTTCAGGACGTCACAGTGGGCCATTCAAGCCATAACTTCTTTGCCAACGGAATCCTGACCTCGAACTGTGCGAGGGTGCAGATCGTGAAGAATGGCAAGCAGGTCACAGCCTTCCTTCCGGGCGACGGGGCACTGAACTTCATAGACGAGCACGATGAGGTGATGGTTGAGGGTATAGGCGGCTCCATGAAGAGGGCGATGGGAGACATACCGGGCGTCAGGTGGAAGATATTCAAGGTAAACGGTGTCTCTCTCAACGAACTCGTCTACGGGAGGAAGGAGAAGCCCAGGAGATGAAGAAATGAGCAAGACAACACTGGACTATAACCTTCTACTCTGGAACAGGTGGGACCTGAGCCAGGTGAAAGTCCAGGACCCTGGCCTCCAGAGCGTTATCTCGCTCCGACCGGCACTCATCCCGTGGAGCGGAGGGAGGCACGAGCACAAGAAGTTCGGGAAGACGAGGGTGAACATAGTTGAGAGACTCGTGAACCAGATGATGCACTTTGGCAAGAAATACGCCAAGAACACGGGAAGGATGGGAGGGAAGAAGGCGAAGGCGATGTCAATCGTGAAGACAGCCTTCGAGATAATAGAACTCAAGACAGGCCAGAACCCTGTCCAGGTCCTTGTCCGCGCGATAGAGAATGCTGCACCCAACGAAGACACCACGAGGATGAGCTATGGCGGTGTCGTCTACCACCTCTCTGTCGATATCTCACCCGTGAGGAGGGTCGACCTTGCACTCCGGTTCATCTCCGAGGGTGTGAGAGAGGCAGCCTTCACGTCTGCCAAGGGTATAGAGGAGGTCCTTGCAGACGAGATAATGATGGCAGCGGCAGGCGACTCGAACAGCTACGCTGTAAGGAAGAAGAACGAGCAGGAAAGGGTTGCGATGGCCTCCAGGTAGTTCACCGACCGGAGTCCTTCTCCTCCCCCCTGAGTGCCACGCCGCGAAGCTCCCTCTCCATCTCAGGAGGCTCGCTTATCATAGCCTCAGGGTTTGTCAAGAATGTCCTGATCAGGTTCAGAACCTCGCCAGCCCTGAATCGCTCCAGCTTATGCGATATCGTGAAGTCGTAGGTAGGGTCCTTGGCAACGGGTTCCAGTATCTCGAGCCTGGAGGTGCGTATCGCGTCCCTCAGCAGGTAAGCCGCCTTCAGCTGTGTAACCATGTCGTCCTCTGCGTGGATTATCATGGTTGGCCTGTTCAGCTTGGCAAGCCTTGGGAGCTGCTCCTTGTCGTAAGTTCCTGCGATCACAACTATCGCCCTCACGGTCTCCCTCCACTGGAGTGCAAGCTCGAGTGCAACCTGCCCTCCCCACCCCGAACCAACTAGATTCACTCTACCAACTGAAAGGCTCTCGAGCATGTCCCTCATAACTCTGGCCTGCACCCTGTGGTCTGGAGTCTCCACAGTTCTGCTCGACCTGCCATACCCGACCAGGTCTGGAATTACGAGGCTGTAGAAGTTCGCAAGTGGAAGCATTGGCTCCCAGACGTGCCAGTCCTCCCTGTGGTCGCTACCGTGCAGCATGAGGACCGTTTCCCCCTTTCCCGCCGTGGCGAAGTTAACATCGAATTCGCCTACATTTATTCTCCTTTCACTCACCTGGGGCATCCCGTCACGCCCCGCCACCTCCCCTTTCAAACGTTCCGCTCCCTCCATGCGCTTCACAGACATGGACTCCATAACCGTTATCTAATGGCGCTACCCAATCTTGCCGTCTTGAGGGACCCGCTCTCCAAATTCGGGTCGCTTCTGAAGTGTTGCATAAGAGACGAATACGAATCTGACAGGAAGGGAACGCTGACAGAGGGTGTCGCGTTCGTAGTACTGGGCCTGCTCAGCAGCCTACTTACTACTGTTGTGCTGTCCCAGCTCGGGCTTTTGCTTCAGCTCTAAAGAATTCAACTCAACTGTGAAACAATACTACCTTCAGACCATTTACTGCCCTGAGGCGATATTCTGCAGTCGAACAAATATGGGAAGAAAAGCAGTTCTGTTCGGTTTCTGGCTCTTAGGGTACACCCTCGGTTTCTTCGCATGGCTTGTCAGGAAGCCAGTCATCTCCTGGATAATGAATCTGGGGGTGAGCGAGGAGCTAGCCGGGGCTTTCATCACTGGCCTAGCGGGCTCTGTGGTGATGCTTGTCGGCGTGATCCTCTGGAGCTACATGTCTTCAAGCTGAAGCTCTGGCATTCACGAACCAGGGCTTCCATCCAATTTTCTTCGTCCTGCGCCACTACGCTTAAATAATATCCGGAGAGGTCGTCACTCGTATAACGAGTGATTTAGCATGGCAAATAAGCCGCATCTGAACCTGATAGTGACGGGGCACGTGGACCACGGCAAGAGCACATCCATGGGCCACTTCCTGTTCGACCTGGGTGTCGTTGACCAGAGGATGATAGAAGAGTTCGCCAAGGAGTCTGAGAAGACTGGAGCAGGCGACACGTTCAAGTACGCCTGGGTGCTCGACCAGCTCAAGGACGAGAGAGAAAGAGGAGTAACCATCGACCTCGCCTTCCAGAGGTTCGAGACAAACAAGTACTTCTACACACTGATCGACGCGCCAGGTCACAGAGACTTCATCAAGAACATGATAACTGGTGCTTCCGAGGCCGACGCGGCGGTTCTTGTTGTCTCAGCGAAGAAGGGCGAAACAGAGGTTGCCCTTGGCCCGGGCGGCCAGGCAAGGGAGCACGCATTCCTGCTCAGGACACTCGGCGTCAACCAGCTTGTCGTATGCATAAACAAGATGGACGACCAGACTGTGAAGTATTCGGAGCAGAGGTACAACGAGGTGAAGCAGGACGTGGAGAACCTTCTGAAGTTAGTCGGCTACGACCCGAAGAAGGTGAACATGATACCCATCTCAGGCTGGACTGGGGAGAACCTTGTCAAGAGGTCAACCAACATGCCATGGTACAAGGGGCCCACTCTGCTCGAGGCACTGGACCAGTTCGTCGAGCCTCCCAAGCCAGTAGACAAGCCACTCAGGATACCAATACAGGACGTCTACACCATAACAGGCGTGGGCACAGTCCCGGTGGGGAGGGTTGAGACGGGAAGGGTGAAGGTAGGCGACACTGTCATAATAATGCCAGAGGGACTGACTGCAGAGGTGAAATCGATAGAGACACATCACACACCAATGCAGGAGGCGATAGCAGGCGATAACATAGGCTTCAACCTGAGGGGAGTCTCAAAGACGGACTTCAGGCGCGGCTCTGTGATCGGGAGCGTTACAAACCCGCCCACGATTGCGAAGGAGTTCCTCGCTCAGATAATAGTTGTGTACCACCCTACCGCTATCGCACCAGGCTACACGCCTGTTCTGCATGCACACACGGCCCAGGTGGCGGCCACAATATCAGAGATAGTAGCCAAGATAGACCCCAGGACTGGACAGCCGACCGAGGAGAAGCCGAAGACAATCAAGACTGGAGACTCTGCGATCGTGAGGATCACTCCGCTCAGGCCAATTGTGCTCGAGACATTCAAGGAGTTCCCTGAACTTGGTAGGTTCGCGCTGAGGGACATGGGTAGCACAGTCGCAGCCGGAATCGTCCGCGAGATTACACAGAAGGGACAGATAGAGAAGGCAGCGGCCAAGGCGTAGGTCCAAGAGAGACGTAGTTCTGGCCGAAGTGCCCTGTCCAGGCGCCGCTCTTACCCACTCACCGAGCCATGGAGCATGCTGGAAACACTTATCAGCAGGCAGGATGAACCAGACGCCAATGTGCGACTGTTACGACGAAGAGTTTGAGGAGATTGCAACTGAGGTCAAGGAGAAGCAGGCGAAGCCTGTCCTTGCGCCTCTTCAGGTTGCGAAGTCAAAGCGCAACTGAGCAAAGGCGAGAGGCCTGCGCCAGTGGCTTGGCCCTGCAACCGTAGGCGAATATTATAGTAGTGAGGCTTATTAGAACTGCGACAGGCCCCACCAACGTAAGCATCAGCGGTGAGAGGTTATCACAACAATCCTGCTTTCCGTCTCAGGCATACATCCGAGGTCAGAGGCAACAATACAGGCGACACAGGACTGGGAAAGGTCGAGGATAAGCTCACACGACCTGGGACTTGCCTTCAGGAAGGACACGGAGGATTTTGTCAGGCTGCAGCAGGAGCTGGGATTCGACCACGTTTCCGACGGTCAGCTGACGCAGAAGTGGCAGGACATACTGAGGCCAATCACGACTCACGCGGCTGGCATCAGGAAGGGGCCTCTCGTTCGCTGGTTCAACACCAACACGTTCTACTATGTGCCTGTCGTTGAGGGGGATCTCTCCAGCAGTGGTGTCATCCTACTCCGTTCCATCGAGAGACGCCTCCTTGATGGCCTCCCCTCGAAGGTTGTGCTCCCTGACCCCCTCACATTCGTAGACTGCGCCGAGGACAGGCACTACGGAAGCAGAGAGAAGCTTCTCTTCGCATACTGCGACTGTGTTCTCCATCCCGAACTGGAGCAACTCTCCAAGTCAGGGGTCAAGTACATCCAGTTCTCAGCCCCAAGCCTTGTTGCGAGGTTCAGGAACGGGCCTGTCGCCAGGGACGAGCTCACGCAGCTCTCGGAAGCACTCAGGGGTGCTCTGCGCGGCGTCCGCTCGAGGACAGGCTATCACACCTTCTTCGGGGACGCGTCACCTTACCTCCCGGACCTGATCGACATTCTGCCCACGGATGACATCGGGTTTGACCTCACCCAGACAGACCCCGACCTCCTTCCAAACTCGTCCAAGGGGATAATAGCAGGCATCGTGGACTCCAGAAGCAGCTACATCGAGACGCCTAACGAAATATCCCGCAGACTGGGAAGACTGCTCGACAGGTCCAGGACGCTTATTCTCACCCCTTCGGCCGACCTCCAGTACGTCCCAAGGGCAGTCGCGGATGCGAAGCTGAAGAACCTGGCGGCAGCGAGGGACAGATTATGACCACACATGTCGCCTTCCCGACCCAGGAGATAGGCAGCTTGCCCAAGTTCTCATGGAGAGTAAAGCCATTCCGTTCGATTCCTCTGGGCGACAGCGACATCTCATCCGCAGCCAGGTGGGGAAGCATTCTCGGCATCAAAGACCATCAAGGACTCCTGAGACTTCTTTCGAAGCGCTCCGGCTTCACAGCCTCTGAGAGGAGAAAGATAGTCGAGTTCTCAATCAGGTATGCAATCGGCATGCAGGAGACGGCTGGAAGAGAGCTTGTCAGAGACGGCGGCCTTGACGTTGTCTGGAGCGGCGAGCAGGCGAGGACAGAGATGTACGAGACACCTGTCTCAAGCATAGATGGATTCGAGTTCATCGGCAGGGTGAGGAGCTTCGACAACAAATACTGGAGGATAGCCTCCATAAGGCGGAAGCCATCCTACGCAGGCAACTACCATCTTGATGAGTTTCTTACAGTGAAGAAGTACACCAAGAGAAGGGTCAAGGTCCCTGTGACCGACGCGATAACAATAATGGCCTGGTCTGACAACTACTACTACACACGCCTCTGGTCCAGGCGCAAGGTATCTCCGGCCGAGAGGAGCTTTGGAGCCAGAAGGGACTTCGCGCTTGACGTCGCGAAGGTAGTCAGGCGCGTGATACGGGAGCTGATAGAGCAGGGCGCAACTGACTTCCAGCTCGACATCCCTGCAGCCACTCAGTACCAGACTGTGGAGGACGCGAAGTTAGTGGCCGAGGCCTTCAATGAGACAACAAGCGGTCTTGATGCAAACTTCAGCGTCCACAGCTGCTTCCCACCAAGGCAGGGCTACCAGCTCCTTTTCCCATACATACTCGACATGAAGAAGTGCACGCGCTTCTCCTTCGAGTACGCAAACAGGGACAGCTTCGGCAGGGGCGTGAGCGAAGAGTCAAGGCCAGGATACTCCGACCTTCGCCTCTTCAGGGAGTACGGCTACGAAGGAGAGCTTGGAGTCGGCGTCGTTCATGTGCACACTGACAGGCTACCCTCCGTCGGTGTGGTGAGGGACAGGCTTCTCTACTCCGCCAAGGTGACAGGCCTGGACCCAGGCAAGATATACGCTAATCCAGACTGCGGCCTGAGAACGAGGAAGCCGGAGGTGGCCTATTCCATGCTTGGCCTCGTCGTCGCTGGCGCATCCGAGGCGAGGAGGAGCCTGAAGTGATCCCGCGCACCACAACGATAGGCAGCTACCCCGTCTTCCCCTCGCAGGAGGACCTCGACTACTACCAGAGGATGTCCGAACGAGGGCTTTCTCCCGACATCGAGGACCCCTTCCTGTGGAGCATAGGTGAAGCGCTGCGCGACTTCGCCGCCTCCGGCATCGAGGTCCTCTCCACGGGCCAGACGAGGGGCGACCTCTACTCTCTATTCCTGGACAGCCGCTTCGTGAAGGGTATAACCTGGAAGGGAGTAGAAGCATACGTCACAGACAGGCTGAGCAGGCTGTCAAGCATCAGGCTCTCGGACGTGAAGTACGCGCGGAGCCTTCTACCCGAACACCTGTATCTGAAGGAGCCAATCACAGACGCGTACACGCTCGCCAGGTTCTCCAAGATAACTACAGGGACGTACAAGGACACGCGTGAGCTAGCACGTGATATAAACAGGAGTATCGTGCTGCCCGAGATACAGGACCTCCAGCGTGAGAGGCTCGTATCGTACATCCAGCTCGATTCCCCGAACATAGCCGCCGAATCCTCCCCGCCCGACTACATCCGGGACCTGTACGAGGAGGTTGCCTCTGTGGCAAAGGTCCCCGTCGTACTTCATGCATGCGGGGATACAACGAGGAGCCTTGGCCTGCTCACTTCCCTGAAGGTCGATGCACTGGAGCTCGACTTCTTCCATTATCCGCACCTGCTGGCTGAGGCCTCCAGGAGGAGCTTCGACCAGACAATAGGGCTTGGCGTCCTTGACTCCCAGAGCCCTCGTGTCGAGACGGTGGAGGAGATAGCGGCGTTGATCGAGCGCGGGAGAAAGGCTCTGGGGGAGAACAGGATAAGCTTTGTCCACCCACACTGCGGGCAGAGGAGCCTTCACAGGGAGGTGGCATTCGAGAAGAACGCGAAGCTTACCCTTGCGAGGGACGACGTCTACTTCGGTGAGGCGGAGGAGCCACGCTCGGCGAGGCTCGAGAGGAGCCAGTACGACCCAAAGGGTTACTTCCTTGTCACTGTCAAGAGGGATACGCAGGAGATAGTTGTCTCTTTCTACACTTACAAGCACAGGGTTGTAAAGAGGTACAGGTCGAGGCTGGCAGAGAGGCTGCTCCAGGCGATAAATGACGACGCTGATTCGCTCGGGATAAGCAGGCGCCACCTCTCGTATCTCACGCTCGAGCTGGGACGCGCCGAAGCGACGCTTCAGTCGCCTTCGCTCAGCTACAGGCAGAAGATGATTGAATAGTTGGTTCCCAGTCCTGATAGTCTCAGTTTCACAAGCATAGTGGAGGTCTTCCCGCCCAGCTTCGGCGCAGACGAGGGCAAGGAGCCTGTCATCGGGCTGGGGCAGAAGACAAGGGACTTCATAGAGAGGGTCAGAAGGATCAGTCACCTGGCAGACGCTATACTCGTGGCTGACGTCAAGGACACATCGAGACTCAAGATATCGCCCGTCCACTCGGCTTCTCTCATAATCCGCGACGTGGGCGTGGAGGCCATTCCTGTGATAACGGCCAGGGACTCGAACAGGCCGGCTGTGCTCTCCTCGATTCTCACAGCCTTCTCCTTGGGCGTCAGGAGCCTGATGCTTGTGTGGGGGGACAGATATGATGAGAGGGATGGGGCAAAGAATGTGTACGATTTCACGTCTCTCGCCGACCTAATACTGTCTGCCAAGAAGATCGCGAAGAGGGCTGGGATAGACTGCAGCGTCTTTGCTCCCGTGGACCTCTCCTCTCTCGAGAGGGAGAAAGGGCTTGCAATAGCCAGGAAGAGGCTCGAGAGCGGAGCAGACATGCTACTTTCGCAACCGCCCACCGCCGATTCCACGACAACCCTTAGGAGGCACATGGCCGTGCTCGAGAAGGCCGGGCTGAGTCGGAGTGTCATACTCAACGTCTTCCCGTTCCGCGACGCCCAAGATATCGAGGCATGCAGGTCAAAATTCGGCTGGGAGCTACCCCCAAAGCTTGACTCCATAGCCTCGAAGGGAGAGAGCGAGCTCCTAAGAGAGGCCAAGCGCGTTGCACAGCGCATTCGCTCAGCGGGCTTTCCTGGCGTCTACGTCTCCACCAGGGGGAGACCCGAGCTGGCCAGGTTCATCCTTGACTGAGACAGCGGGATAACCGTTATATTGGCCGTTTGAGACGGCATCGTGAATCGGTTTGGCAAACGATAGAGCTATCGGAGGAGGAATATTCGCAGGAAGCGTAATAGGAATAATCATCTACGCGCTTCTGATGGTCTACGCCTGGGAGATAACGCTGCGTGTCACCGCCTTCCTTGCTGTCGCCCTCCTTCTGGGTATACTGGCCTGGATAGGCTACACGATGGCGACTACACCGCCGCCGGAGCCGATAACAGACATACCTGAGATATCGGGCGAGCCGAAGACAGAGACGCCGGCTGAGACAAAGAAAGAAGGCACGGCATAAGCTCTGCAGCCTGTCGGCGACGATGCATCAGGCCGGCGGATGAGGCTGCTGCATCGAGCTTCTGCGCGCTTCGCGCAAGGATATTTAGCACGGCCAATCGGACTTGCGCTCAGTCAAAGGGTATTCGTCTCTTGAAGACAAAGATAGCAGTGGCCATCGCCGCACTCTCCTCCGCGTTCGTATCGAGCTATTTCCCCTCCCTCTCCCTCCCTTTCGTAGGTGCGGTATTCGTTGTCTTTCTGGCTACTGGCTACGCAAGGAGCAGGGGCGGCGGGCTTGACCCTCTAAACGACCTCCCGAACTCCATCAGGATTCTGATGGCGCTGCTGTCAGGGTATCTCACAACCTTCTGGGGAAACTTTCTCTCTGTCTCGTTCGCAATCGCGTTGTTCATTACCGCTCTCCTGCTCAACGACGAGTATCAGAGAAGAACTTTCTCATCCGTCATATCCGGGAGGCGGGGAGGAACTGTTGCCCTCCTCGGGATAGACGGGAGCGGCAAGTCCTCACACGCAGCTGCCCTCGAAAGGTGGTTCCTTTCAAGAGGTTACTACTGCACCCTTGTTCCCTTCCACAGATACCTGTTCGTCGAGAAGCTTTCTCGCAGGAAGGGTGTTGAGAGCCACTCCGTGGGCGCAAGGGGAGGTGGCAACCCGCTTCGTCCACTTCTCTCCGCGATGGATAACCTGGCTCTCCTTCTCCTGACCTCCTTCGGAAGGGGCATCGAGGGAAGAGTGGTGATATACGACAGGTACATCTGGAGCACTTACGTGAAGTACAAGGCACTCGGATATCCGACCGCGCCGCTTAGGCTCTTCTACCTCCTTCCAAGGCCAAGGCTTGCGGTCGTCCTCGACGTTCCCGTCTCTCGGTCACTCTCAGTTATCCACGCGCGGAAAGATCACATCAGGTACAGGGAGAGTGTGCTGAGGGAGGAAAGGGAGGAGTACCTCTCCATAGCGCGCAGGGGAGGCTGGCCTGTCCTGGACGGCACAAGGGACTTTCTCACCGTCCAGGGAGAGCTTGAACGAATCGCTGCGAAGTCCTTCCCCGCAAGGAGTGACAGCCATTGACCAATCCTGTTGCCCTGTACGCCGCCGGTCTGCTTGAGACGAGCCTCGGCCTTCCAAGCGGAGACGTCGACCCTGAAAGAATCCCGTCAGATTTCGTCGACCTCCTGAAGTCCGCTGTCAGGGGAGGCGCGGGTCCATGGCCCTCTCCCGTTCTCGAAGAGGCCGTGAAGAGGCTTGGCGCCGAGATAGAATCCTCCCTCGTCGAGCAGAACGGGTACTCGGTCAGGAAGGCAAGGTGGCCCAACGCTGCGGATTACGCCGTCTGCCTCACGCACGATGTGGACAGCATCTCGAGACCGATCCGGCACATACTCGAGAGGAGGGATAGGTTCTCCTACCCCGACCTGCTTCTTGCGCTGCTGCACCTGAGGTCCCTGTACGACAACACAGAGTACATAGCCAGACTGGAGAGGGCTAGGGGAGTCAGGTCTAGCTTTTACTTCCTCACCAGGGAGTATGACATCTCAAGACTGAAGAGAAGGCTTGCCCGGCTTGCGTCCGAGGGCTGGGACATCGGGCTCCACGGCGACTTCGGAACACACGATTCTCCGGACAGGCTTCTGGAAGCAATGAAGCTATTCCAGGATGCAACCTCAATCGTGCCCACGGGAGTAAGGGAGCACTATCTCAGGTTCGACTTCCAAAGGACGTGGGAGATCCTGGAAGCAGCTGGACTTGACTACGACACCACAGTAGGCACTACAGATACCCTCGGCTTTAGGGTTGGGCTCTGCACCCCCTTTCATCCGCCCGACAGCGGATGGAGGCCGCTCAGGCTCCTGGAGCTGCCCCTTGTCCTCATGGACACCACACTCTGGGGTTACCTGAAGAGGAGCGAGGCAGACGGATTCAGGGAAGCTCTGGCGCTCAGGGACGCTGTGAAGCAGGTCAACGGACTCTTCACACTCCTCTGGCACCAGGAGTCAGTTAGGATGAAGGGAGGAAGGCTGTACACCACCATTCTTGACAGCCTTCTCAGGGATGGCTGTTTCATCTCAACAGGCAGGGGAATATCCAGGTGGTGGAGAGCTCGTGAGACACCGCTCCTCCGGAGCGGGAACATTGTCTCCCTGAGCGGTGCCCCTCACGGGCTCTGCCTGCTTTTCAACTCTAAAGAAGGGCTCAGGCTGGATGTCGAGGGTGGCGAGGTCGTTGAGAGGGGAGGGACAGCACTGATAAGCGCAAAATCAGAAGAGCTCAGGTTGAAGGTGTCCTGAAATGAGGGAAAGGGTCCTTGTGACGGGCGCGGGAGGAGTTGCTGGAGTCAACTTCGTGAGGGCCCTCAGGGCATCCGGCAGGAACTATTACATTGCAGGGACAGACTACAGCAAGTACTACATAGAGCTCCCTGACCTGGACGCCCGCTACCTGACTCCCAGGCACGACGACAGCTCCTTCGTCGAAAGGGTTGCTTCCGTGGCCAAGAGAGAGAATGTCTCATTCATACACCCGCAGCCCTCGAGCGAGGCGCTTGTCCTTTCCTCCGCCCGCGGCAGGCTGCCTGCACCTGTCTTCCTGCCGAGAGAAAGCGTGATGTCAGCAGGCCAGGACAAGCTGAAGACTCAGGAGATTCTTTCGTCAAAGGGCGTTCCAGTGGCCGAGACTGTTAGTATCTCTAGCATGTCAGACCTGCGCGCAGCGCTTGAGCTGGGCCCGCCCGTCTGGGTGAGGGCAAGGCATGGAGCTGGAGGGAGGCTCAGCCTGCTCTGCAACACAGAGCAGGAGCTCGTCCACTGGGTCTCTCTTTGGAACGGGAGGGGGACACCGCTTGAAGAGTTCATAGTCCAGGAATATCTTCCGGGAAGGAACATAGCCTGGGACAGCCTTTGGTACAGGGGGAAGCTTGTAACCTCGTACTGCAGGGAGAGGCTTGAGTATCCTTTCAAGCACATATCTCCGTCGGGCATAACTGGCACTCCCTCTGTGGCCAGGACAGTCAGCGACAGCCGCGTCAACGAGGTGGCTGAAAGGGCTGTCGTTGCTCTCACACGAAGGGCGGACGGAGCTTTCTCCGTAGACCTCAAGGAGGACTCTTCCGGGAAGCCCAGGGTGACGGAGGTGGACGCAGGCAAGTTCCATACAACCATGCCACTGTGGGGCATGGTGGCGACAAAGCACCTCGGCCTCCCCTGGTTCACGAACTTCGCTGACCTCTATGTCCGAATGGGCCTCGGGGAGGAACCTCCTTCCGAAGCGCCAGCCCGCGACGCGCTGCCAGCAGGCTACTACATGATAAGAAACATCGATTCTGGTGTGATCCTCTGGAGGGAGGACGGCTGGAAACAAAGGGTGGTCTGAGCTACACATCCTTTGTCTTCGACCTCGACGGGACACTCGTAACAATCCCAGTCGACTGGAAGGCTGTCAGAAAGGATCTCTCAGGCCTGACTGGCGAGGAGGATGACGGCTCCCCTCTCTTCATGATCCTGAAGAACCTTCTTTCAAGAAGGCCAGAGCTTCGCGAGAAAGTCTTTGAGCTGATAGACAGGCACGAACTCCTGGCTGTGAAGGACGCAAAACTCCTCGAAGGAGCGGCCGAGCTTCTTGGATGGCTCTCCAGTCGTGCGTGTCTCGCACTTGTTACGCTTCAGGGAAGGAGAGCGTGCGAGGAGCTGCTCCAGAAGCGCGGCCTGCGCCGCTTCTTCTCTGCGTGCGTGACCAGGGAGGATACGCTGGACAGAGCAGAGCAGATACTGAAGGCTGTCGCCTTGCTGGGCAGCAGGACTCAGGAAACACTCTTTGTCGGGGACAGGGTCAACGATGTCGTCTCAGCACGAAGGGCTGGCGTCAGAGTGGCCCTCGTTGGCAGAAGCCTTTCCGGCGAGCCAAGGCCTGACTACAGCTTCAGCAGCGTCCGAGAGCTCGGGTTGTTCCTATCTGGACGCACGTCTTCGGGTGTACTTTAGGAGCTGCCTGTGAATCTGGCTGTTGCACGAAGCCATGAAACCGAACCTCTCGCCCAGGCTTATGGGCGGGTCTATGCCGTTGCCCTCACCGTCTGTAACTATTGCACCTGCCTCCTTCGCTATCAGGTACGCCGCAGCGAAATCTGTTATCCTCATTCGCCCACGTACGTCCACGAAGGCATCCACCCTGCCTTCTGCTAGGAAGCAAAGCTCAAGGGCGTTTGCGCCCATATGGACCTGCCTCTTGACGGCTGCTACGAGGGGAGCGAGCCTCACTATCTCCTTCTCGCTTGCCCTGCACATATCAACTGTGACTACTGCCTCGGAGAGCCTCCTTGTCCTGGACGTACTTATCTTGGCCCCGTTCTTCGTCGCACCCCTGCCCTTCTTCGCGAAGTAGACGTCCCCGTTAACCAGGTTCCTTACAATCCCGCACTCGACTGCCCCGAGCGTGCTGCCTGAGGCGATCGCCACAGATGTGCAGTAGAACGGGATTCCCCTCTCGTAGTTCGATGACCCGTCGACAGGGTCGAGGACGGCGACAAGACGAGCGTTCCTCGAGCCCAGCTCGCCCCTCTCCTCGCTGAGCACCCTCATGTCACCCACAGTCAATATCTGGCGGACCAGCTCATCTTCCGCCATCCTGTCAACGATAAGAGTGCTGTCCCCCGCCGCTCCCACGCCCACAACTCTCCTTCTTTCGGCCTCACCAATCCCCTGCACTATTCGATGGACCCTCTCTGTGGCGTCCCTGAGCAGACTCTCCAGCTCTGTCATGAAAGCCCTCCCGTGTCAAGACCCCTCTTCCTCAGCGCGTCCGAGACCTGTTTCAGTGTCTCCCTCCTTGTCAGGTCTGTCCTGATCACCTCTACCTCCATCTGGTCCAGCCTTCTGTGAAGCTCCTCTATCGCTGTGTAGTACCTCGACCTGAAGAACTCGTTCACGTTTCTCTCCCTCTCATTCTTCCTCCTCTGCCTCCTGCTTATCGTGTCGCTGCCTGCCTTCAGTAGGATGTACAGGTCTGGCCTGGTCTCCCTGTCTGCAATTATCCTCTTGACCAGAGAGAGGAGGGGTGGGAATGCCTCGCTCTTACCCAGCTCGTACCTTATCCTCGCGTACGCGAGGTCAGAAAGGAAGTACCCCTCTGCAACTATATTCCTCTTTCCTCTGTTCATCGATATCACTGAGCAGAACTGCATAGTGGCGCCGACCAGGCTGTAGTCAGCGAATGTGTCAGCCCTGTCTGCCACAGGGACCTGGCGGGGAACAATGTGGGCCGATTCGGCTATGCGGAGCCACCCCAATCTTTCCATACCCTTTGCAAGCGTCGTCTTCCCTGTGCCTGAGAAACCCTCGAGTGCTACGAAGACCAATTCGCCAAGCCGGTAAGCCTCTTCTAATTATACTCTATCATGGCTAGGGGAAGGCTGACAGAACACCCGGGCTGAACAGTAAGAGATACACCACGTAAGACACGTAGCCGACGGCGATATAGGCAACCTGCGGCACACCGTATTCCACCTCAACCCTTTGTGCTCCGGAGGTCGCCTGGACTTCGTCAAATGCTCTGTTTACGTCCGAAGAAAGCTCAACCCTTCTTTCGCCTTCTATCAGTGCCCTTGGTATCCACCTGTGGTCCCTCTTGAAGTCGCTGTACTGCATCACCCTCTTCCCTGGCCACAGCCCATGGCGAACAAGCCATGCCGCGTGAGCAGCGAAGGCAACACCGAACCCAACCACCGTATAAAGGAGGGATTGCAGATATGGGTCGAATGCTATGAGGACAAGAGCGATCAGGTCTGCCTGGCCGAACCTCATAAAGGCCCAAGTGACAACAAGCAGTGGGACAAAGATCAATAGCTTCAGCAAGTAACCCTGCACCTGAACAGTCACGCCTTCAATCATAGCTGTCCAGAAGTTTGCACTCAGCGCAATTGCGGCGCCTGCCGCGGCAGGTATCCAGACTCTGTCTTCAACCGTCCTGGTCCTGACGTCCTGCAGGGCTGCAGCTGCAAGCGAGGCCCCTATCAGAAGCTGGGGAAGCATCCCGCACACACATGTGGTTGCGGCTTATAAGAAACACACGGCTAAGCTGTGTGGTCCCTGAGAAGGTGGTTAGGGCATGGGCGTCCCTCTTCAGGCTTGACGTGAGTCCCCTCAATGGTTTCGTGTCGAGGTACCTAAGTGGAACGGAGCTCTTTATCGCACCGGGATTGTACACCCGCTTCCTCCTCGCGTCGATTGTATATCCTGCATTTCTCGAGATGGCTCTCGCTGCCCTCGCTCCATCATTTTTTGTTTTCGTGCTTCCGCCTCTACTCCTCCTGCAATTACTGCCCTTTATGCTGCCCCCTACGCTCAGGTGGTGGAGGAGACGTTCCATGGACGCAGAGCTTCCTCTCGTCGCCATGGCACTTTACGTTCTTTCGCACGAGTCCTTCCCCAATCTGCCGGATGCTATGGCAAAGCTTGAGAACCTGGGGAATGACGTTTTTCCAGCCACATCAGCCGTGTCTAGAATGTTACGGCTGAATCTCACCTACAGGCAGGAGCCCGAGGCGGGTAGCGTGGAGTCGACATTCTCTGCGCATCCGAGCTCCCAGTTCCGGGAGTTCATCCACGGATACTTGAAGACACTGTCGACTGGAAGCAGTGTCCACGAATTCGTCAAGGAGGAGACTGAAAGGCTGGTGGAACTGCTTGAGTCAAGATGGAAGGCCTTCGGTGCAGCCCTGTCTTCCCTCACAGAAGTCTCCTTCATCCTTCTTGCTCTATTCCCGGTCGGCATCCAGATGATATCTGGTGTCATTCTCTCTGGTGGCTGGACGCAGCTTCTCACAGTCTCCATAGCGGTAATCGTCCTGACCTCGGCCACAGTCCTTCTTGCCATGGACTACGCCCAGCCTGCTGTCCATGACTACCCGTACCCACTGAAGAGAATGCTGCCATTGCTCGCCTTCCTGCCCCTGGCCTGCGCAGCATACCTGGCCGGCGTCTTCAGTATAACAGAGTTCTCCATCGCATTGCTCTCTGCCTCCCTTCTCCATTGCATCTCAGCACGAGACCACTTCTCGAGGATTCACAGCGGCGAGAGAGCAGCTGCTTCCATGCTGCACGAGGTTGCAGAGAGCGTCAGGGCAGGCTCGAGCCTTACTTCCTCGATGATGTCCTGCCTTGAGAGCTCGCGCCCCGACTGGCCACTGAGGGACACTCTGGCAATGTTCCTCAGACAGCTCTCCCTCGGCAAGTCGCCCCACGAAGCCCAGTCAGAACTGCGCCACCCATCATGGCTTGTTCGGCTCGCCTTTGCCATGCTTGCCCTCTCTCTCGAGACTGGAACTGGCTACGAGCAGCTCGACAGGCTCTCGCTCCTATTCAGGAGGATCCAGGACGCAAAGGGGTCGATTCGGGCCTCTGTCATGCCTTTCGCTCTCCTCGGCGTATCAGTGCCTGCGATATCCGTGGCTGCCCTCTCATTTCTCAGCGGGATGCAGCTCACTCTACTCGGTCAGGGGCAGCAGGTAAGCACGGGTGCTGTCGCGTTCTCCATTCTTGTTGACTCCTTTTTCACAGGGCTTATAGTGACAAAGGCGTACGGTCTATCGTTCAGGAGCCTCTCTGTCGTCCCGCCTGTTATCCTCTCCTGCCTTGTCTCGTTCCTCTTCTTCGGCATCGCGTGAGTCCTTGGCGATTAAATATAGGGCTGCACTTAACGGACATGAAGATAAGGAGAGGCATAAGCCCATTCATAGCCACAGTCATCCTGGTGGCTATAACGCTCACACTCGGCGGTGTGCTTTACTCACAGTTCAGGCAGGTTGTTTCGTCCGAGGTAAGGAACCCATCTGTTTCGATATCTGATGTGAACGTCGCCTCTGACAGGCAGACGATAACTCTCTTGCTGAAGAACGACGGGAATGTGGATTTCACTGTCACCAAGATTCTCTTCTCCTATCTATCCACAAACCAGAGATTCACGGTCGGGGGCAACGCTACTGTCATCTCGGGATCTCCAGCACTCTCGCCGGGCGGCCTGCTTGCCCTAAGGTTCACGGTGTCAGGTGTCTCCTTGCCTGACTTGGCATCCTTCACTATCACCGTGGTGTCGGACCAGCTTGCACGTGCCTTCACAGTCCAGGCATAGCCGAGCAGGCGTGGCAGAGCTGTACGGGGCGGTGCTGCTTGTCGCTGTCACACTGTCACTCGGGTATGCCGTCTACACGCACATCCGCTTTCCTGTCAGGAGAAGCCCTGTGTTCCTGGTCAACTCCCATGCAGTCTACGGCAGCCCCTCGCTCCTTTTTATCACTGTGAACTGGTCTGCTCCCTCCACCCCCGTGTTAATGAGCATAGACGAAGCCTCGACATCGGGTGGCATACTCGCGCTTGACGGTTCAGGCTACAGAGTTGTAAGACAACTGTGTGCGGCGTCTGTAACGACGTTCTTCTCCGTGACAACAGGGCCGGGGATACTTACAGTGTCCAGCGACGGCACAGTCTGGATCGACGGAGTTGAAGGGAGCACAGCGAGCGTCTATCCCGGGATGCACGAAATACTGATCTCAGGCGCATCCAGCTGCACCATCGAGCTACCTGGAGGCACGGCAGCATCTTATCCGTCGCCGGCTGTCTCGTCACTGCCAGTTTCCTATAGCGGTGGAAGCTTTCTCATGATATTAGTCCCGTTCGATACATATGGGCACAGTCTGCTCCTTATCTTCGATACAGGTGAGGCGAACCTTGGCTTCTAGGAAGGGCATAGGCGAGGTAGTCGGGTCAGTCTCCATGCTGGCAGTCACTGTCGCGCTCCTCTCGGGCGCGGCCCTTGTGGGCGCCTATTCTGTCAGGGACGCTGCATCGATGATAACAGCCTCGAACCTCCAGAAGCAGAGAGACAGTGGAGTCCTTGTCTCAGTAATTGCCACATCGTCCAACTCAACTGGTACTTTCGTCTGGCTCTACGACTTCGGTTGGGAGGGTGCTCCACTGGAATCTGTGTTTGTTAACGGTAATGCAATCTCCTGGTCCCTCTGCAGAGAGCTCACAGTTGGCGGTGTCTGCGTCGTGGAGGTAGCTCCCGGGAGCCATGGGCAGCTCACAATCGTAGCTGGTGATATCTCAATTGCTGCGTCTGTTTAGCCCTCGCTCCGGGAAGCGCCGAACGGGATATTCACTCGAGACACTCCCGTTCGACGCGCCGCACCAGGGGCGTGTTGTATCGAACTACCTTGTGAACTACGAGCTTCAATCAGCAGGAGGTGTACCGTACAAGTGCTCCTTTACGGTGTACATCTACGAGAGTTCGGCAAGGTGGTTCTATCTTGTGAAGGAGCCATACTTGGACCCGAGATTGAGGGAGGCCGTGTCCCGTTCTCTCGAGTCTCTCACCACATGGCTGGCGCCCTCGCCACTTGTTGACCTCGACCCGATAGGATATCTCGCTGCAGAGATGAAAGCCTCCGGTGCAGGCTTGGGCCCTGGCGATACGAGTAGCGCTGGCCACTATCTTGCAAGGGACATACTCGGCTACTGGCTGCTTGACCCACTGATAAGAGACCCACAAATAGAGGACATTTCATGCGAGGGCGTCGGCCGCCCTGTGAAGGTCTGGCACAGGCAGTTCAACTCCCACGGCTGGCTCGAGACAAACGTTTCCTTTTCAGACCACGAGAGAATGAATGCGATAGTTGCCAGGCTCGTGCACAGGTCTGGAAGGTCGATCTCTTCCTTCTCCCCGATAGTCGACGCTGTCCTCCCTGAGGGCTTCAGGCTTGCAGCAACATGGGGGAGGGAGGTCACAAGCCTCGGAAGCTCCTTCACGATACGCAAGCAGAGGTCCGACCCTTTCACAATCGTCCAGCTTATCCGTTCCCAGACAATAGACGCGCAGGCGGCCGCCTACCTATGGATGCTCCTCGACATGAAGGGCTTCGTTGTGATATCCGGTGTGACCGCCTCCGGCAAGACCACACTTCTCAACTCGCTCGCTACTGTACTTAACCCAGCCTGGAAGATAATCTCAATCGAGGATACCAGGGAGATAAGCCTCTCGCACTCTGGCTGGAAGCCGCTTCAAACCAGAAGCGTCCAGGGAGGCGGAAGCGTCACACTGTTTGACCTTGTCAGATTCTCATTGAGGGAGAGGCCGGACTTTGTTATACTGGGCGAGGCTCGCGGTGAGGAGGTCCAGGCTCTCTTCCAGTGCGCCGCCTCTGGCTCTGGGTGCATCACCACCTTTCACTCGCCCAACACAGAATCGATGGTAGCACGCCTTACCCAGCCGCCGCTATCTGTCTCCCCATCACTGCTCAGCCTGATAGATGCTGCTGTCTTCATGGTCAGGAGCCACGACTCAGGCCGCAGGGAGGTGAGCGAGATAGTAGAGGCTGGCGAGGCCCCATTCACAATCTTCAGGCGCACAGAGAACGGCTGGGAGGGGGAGCTAGGCGTGTCCAGGAGGGTTCAGGAAAGGGCAAGAGCGTTCGGCTTCACGACAAACAGGCTGGAGGCAGAGCTGGATAGGAGACTTGCCTTTCTTGAACGGTGCGTGGGGAGCGGGGTATCGAGCTACACTGACCTCTCGAAGGAGCTGAGGAAGTTCTACGCCTCTTCCAGCTTCACCCTCTGAGAGTGGAATATCCTCTCCACCTCCTCCAGAGTGTCTATCTCAGAGATGGACTTGTCCTCCCTTATCCTCTTTATACTGGGGAACCTCAGCGCGTAACCGCTGTCGTGCCTGCTGCTCCTCTGGATACTGTCGAAGGCGACCTCGAGAACCACCTCCGGTTTCACTATCCTCCTGTAGCCCATATCCTCGAGCGTGATCGACTTCAGCTTCTCTGTCAGCCTCTCTATCTCCTCGTCCGTCAGCCCGGAGTAAGCCTTGCCAACCGTCTTCAGCGACTCCCCGTCCCTGACAGCGAAAGTGTAGTCGCTTATCACACCTGCCCTCTTCCCATGACCGTACTCGGCTGCGACAATCACTACGTCAAGCGTGTCAAGCTCTTCCTTCAGCTTCACCCAGGCGGTCCCCCTTCTCCCCATCCTGTACTGACTTTCTGGGTCCTTCAGCACGAGCCCCTCATAGCCGAGCGCCCTGCTCCTCCTGAAGACTTCCTGTATCTCCGACTCGTCCTTCACGACTGTCATAGAGGCAAGCTCTATCCCGCTGCCCCTGACAGTTTCTTCGAGCTTCACCCTCCTCTCTCTCTCAACGGCCTTTCGTAGAGCTCCTCACCGTCCAGGAGCAGCATGTCGAACGAAAAGCATGTGATCGGCGCAATCCGGGCTGCTGCGTCGAACCCCTCAATTCGCCTGAGCCTTCTCTGAAGCAGCTGGAAGGGTAGCGGTCTGCCTGCAGAGAAGGGAACAGCCTCCCCGTCCAGAATGAAATCGTGCTGAACTTTCAGGGCCTGCCCGACCAACTCTGGGAAGCTTTCGGTTATCTCCTCGAGCCTCCTCGAGTAGATTCTCACAGTGTTTTCTAGTTTGTGCACCTGCACCCTGACACCGTCGTACTTGAACTCTGCGTAGACGGTCTTACCGAAGTGCTCCACGACCTCCCTGGCTGTGGCCATAGGCTCGGCAAGCATGAAGTTGACAGGCCTGAAGCAGGCTATCCTCACTCCCTGCAACCCTCCCCTGCTCGCTGCATGGGCAAGTTCGCCCGTGTCCCCCAGGAGCATGTGCGCCCTTTCCACCTCCTCCTTTGGCAGGCAGTAAGCCCTCGCTATGGCGTCCTCGGCAAGACCCTGGACCAGGCCTGTCCTCATTTCACCAGTGAGGACCTTGACGAGGCACTTCGCCTCGACCGGCGAGGCCCTCAGGAGAAGTGACTTCAGTATCGCCTTCCTTGTCGCGACTGACCCCCTTCCCCTCGCAGCCCGGAGCCTACCAAAAGCATCTGCAACCTCGGCGAGGCTCAGCTTCTCCTCGAACAGTGCCCGCTCCCTCTTTGATGCGAGAAGGACCTCCGCCACCTCACCGAGGTCGCCCTTGCCAATGTACTGCCTCGAGATATCAGCGTCGCTTGCTCCTGTCACCTGCTTGAGCACCTCAAGAATTGTTGAATATCCTACCTGCTCCTCCTCCCTGCTCCCCCTGGCAGACGGACTGCCAGCTGCCATCCTGGCCGCTACAGACGCCTCTTCAGGAGACAGTCCTTTCAGGTACTCTGCAAGTATGCCCACCTTCTCTTTCTTGCTTTTTGTTGCTCTTATCCTCTCGAGGGAAAGCGCAAGAGACAGAAAGGAGTTCAATGCCCGAGCTGCGTTGCCATCATGAAGGCAGGCTCCCCATCCTTGTAGTACCCTTCCATCCTGCCCACTGTCTTGTAGTTCAGCTTTCTGTACAGTGATATCGCCTCCAGGTTTGAAACCCTCACCTCAAGGTAGCACTCGGTGCACGCCTTCCTCTCCATCTCCTCCTGAGCTAGCTGAAGCAGTTTCGTGCCGACACCCTTCCCCCTGTGCTCCTTCAGGACTGCGACAGAGACGACGTGCCCCTTTCTCGCGAGCCCAAGCCTCCTTAGGTGAGAGAACCCGTACTCAATCCTGCACATTATGTAGCCCACCGCCTGCCCGTTCAGCTCAGCGATCAGGAATGTCTCCGGGAACTCTGAAAGTATCTCGTAGTAGAAGTAGTCGGAGTAGTGCTCGGGCAGCGTCTTCATGTTTATCTCTATCACAGAGGGTATATCCTGGCTTGTTGCATGCCTGATCACGTACTCCCCAACCCTGGCAGGGACTGCTGTCTGCAATCTGCGACCGGGTCGGGTTCTCGCCGACGATTAAGCCTTACTGTTTCTCCCGGCAACTCTTTTTATCGGCTGTAAGCGGGGCGACAGATGCCCCTTGTCCGAGACTAATGAGACAGACAGCATAGTCAGGTCAGGCTTCACCGTCAGAGACGCATTCCTGCTCCCGGACGGAGAGATGGAGTACAAGGTCGCATACGGCCCAGACACGAAGTCCAAGTTCGAGGCGCTGCACAGAACACTCGCACCGAGGGGCCTCGTCCCTCAGCTCACGGGCACAAGGGAAGACGCTACTCTCGTAGTGCGGCGCACGCACGAGGTCGGAGGCTCTTCCAGGATCCCTGTGCTTGCCCTTCTACTCACAGTGACATCGATAGCAGTATTCTCGCTGCTCGAGACAGCAATTTACCAGCAGTTTGCACCGCAGGTGCCGCCCTATATCGTTATCGTTGGCTACAGCGCCTCGATCCTGGCGATACTCGGGGCACACGAGCTGGGCCACAGGTATCTTGCCAGGAAGAGGGGAAACGCCACGTCAGTTCCCTTCTTCATACCCGGTATACCCGACCTCACAGCATTCCTGCCGACTCTCGGTGTCCTGTCTGTCCATAGGAAGCCTCTCGTGAACAAAGAGGACCTCTTCGACGGTTCACTTGCAGGCCCACTTGCTGCGTTTGCCGTGACGGTGGTACTCTACGCCGTCGGGGAGGTAACCTCTGTTGTCTCTTCTTCTCCACTGCTGTCTGGACAGCTGCCTGGCTCAAACATATACGTCAGCCAGATAAACCCGAGCGTCGTACAGTTCGCTATCGACTCTCTCCTTGCTGCCTTCCTCACTCAAGCACCGTCAGGCTTCTTCCGACTCTCGCCAATGATGGACGCCGCGACAGTCGGGTTCATGCTCACCTTCCTGAGTATGATGCCTGCTGTCCTTCTCGACGGTGGCTACATGGTCCTCTCCGCATTCGGCGGCAGGGCGTTGAGGGCCTGCACTTACCTGAGTATATTCGCGCTTGTTGCTCTTGACACGCCGAACTACTGGGCTATAGCAATATTCATCCTGATACTGGCAGGAAGGCAGCCATCTGCACCGGTGCTGGACGAAATCTCGGAGGTCCCACGTCAGAAGAAGCTTGTCTTTCTTGCTGCTCTCATTCTCGGTTTTCTGTGCCTTCCCATGCCCCAGAACCTGCTGTCTCTTCCCCTAGGCTGAGCGGACCTTGCACTCGCAGGCTCTTGTAACCACGTTGACCTTGGATGTCCTCCCAAGCTTCGTCAGAAGCTTCGCGAGAGCCTCGGCTGAACCTTTCGCCGTCGAGAATCCAAGCTTTGTCTTGGCGTAGACCTCTGGGAGGCCAGAGAGGAGCATTACATCGTACTCCTGCTTGAGCTTGTTCAGGTAGAAGACCTCTTCCAGCCCCTCCACGTACTTGCCCCTTCCCCTCCCCTCCTCGCCAAGCCTGCCGGTGACAAGCAGCTCAAGGGCCCTCGAGCCAAGACCCCTCGAGCATTCAGCCACCACAAGCAGCTCCCCAGACTTCCTGACGCCTTCCAGAACACTCCAAACAGTCCTTAACGCCCCTGAGAGAGTGTCGTCGTAGCCTGCTCCTCCTACACCCACAACCATCGCCTTGGACTGCGAAACACCGCAGCTGTAGAAACTGCCTCTCACGTCGTCAAAGGACGGGTCGACAAGCACAGCGCCTGCCCTTCCCCCTCTTGGAACTATCGTTACAAACCTGATGTCCGCGACATCCCTGACCGCGCCGTCGAGGAGATCATACGACTCTGTCCTCTCAAACGGCGTTGGCTCGTAGTCCTTCCTCGCTGCTGCCGCCCCCTCCCATGCACCGTTGACGAAATCGAGGGCGCACCTTACCCTTGCGTCCACTATCCCGAAGAGAGGGTCTGGCTGAGCTGTCGCTATTACAAGCTTCGAGCCGGCCGCGAAGATGGAGGACGATATCGAGAACCCTCCGGCCGTCTTCACAGTGTCTTGAGATGGCTCGAGCAGCCTCCCCTTCAGCTCAGGCAGAGAAGACTCCACCCTCTTCGTGTCGCGTGTGCAGAACCTCAGCGCCGAGCTCCCATCTCTTCCAAGCAAGGACCTGACCAGTTCCAATGTCGTCGGCTTCGTGTCTCCAATGAACACGAGGCTCGTTCCGGAGAGTTCGTCGAGCTGCTGCACCTGAACCTGGGCTTCGTCAGCCCTCGGCTCAATCAGCTCCCCAAGGTTCTCCGCTTGTATCGTCACAAGCGTTTCAACGCTTCCGTACGGAATCCAGACCTCTGGCAACCGCCAGCTCAACAACTGGGTCATTTTATAAGTTAGGCCGGTCCGGCCAGCACCGTTGGCCTGGAAGAGCAGGAGGAAGCAGGTGGAGAGGATAGCAGAGGTCCTGCTGAAGGTGGGTGCACTCCAGTTCGGCGCCTTCATTCTGCCGGACGGGTCAAGCAGCCCTTACTACGTGAACCTGCGCTCCCTCCCAAGCTACCCAGGTGCCTACAGGGCAGTGGTTGAGTCTTTGACTGATATGATAAGGTCAAAGGCTGGGCGCTTCGACGCATTGTGCGGCATCCCCCTTTCTGGCCTCCTGCTTGCGTCTCCAGTCTGCCTCTCCCTTGCGAAGCCCATGGTCTACCTCAGAACAGGGCAGGGGCAAGAGGGGAAGCGAAGTGTCGAGGGAGAGCTGAGGCCCGGCTGGAACGTCCTCCTAGTCGACGACCTTGTCATGTCGGGCGGCACCCTGGTCTCCTCGGCGCAGACCATTGAGCAGGAGGGAGGAAAGGTTACGAAGGCTGTCGTCCTGATAGACAGGCTCGAGGGAGGAAGGGAGAGGCTGAGCAAGCGCGGTATATCGCTTCTCGCACTCACAGACATGATGGAGCTGGCTGACACGCTCTTCGCAATGGACCTCATAACAGAGGAGAGTCTGAAGGCTATAACAAAACGGATGGGGGGCCGCTAGTAAACCATCAGGCCCTTCTGCTCAAGGGTCACGTGAAGGTTGTTAACGGCCCTGTACACCTCGCTCTCCTTCTTCGCGCCAGTGCAGACGAGCTTCCCTGAAGCGAACAGGAGGATCACTGTCTTGGGGTCTGCCATCCTGTGTATGAGACCTGGGAATTGCTCAGGCTCGTACATCGATTTGGGCAGGACCCTTGCAGCCTCCTCTAGGTGAACCTTTCCGCCGAGGCTTGCGGATGCGACTATGTTCTGTATCTCCACCTCTGCCTCGTTCTTTATTGGTATCCCGCCCTTCTTCAGCCTCCGCACTACCTCCTCTACAGCCTTCCTGGCCTGCTCCTCCGACTTAGCACCAGTGCAGACCATCTTCCCCGAGCTGAATATCAGAGTCGCCGTCTTGGGGTTCTTCAGCCTGAAGACCAGACCCGGAAACTGGTCAGGATGGTATTCCACGTCAACGAAGTTCTTCGTGATTAGGTTGAGGTCGACTGTCTGATTTATCGAGGCCGACGCGACGACGTTCTCGATGCTGACTATTGCCTTTGTTTGAGGCATGTCCAGCAACGCAGATTTTCGAGACTATATAAAGGGTATTTAAGGAGCTGCCTTTTCCTTTTCGGGCCTGAGCTCCGTTATCAGGAGAGCTACGACAATCAGGACTGCCAGGAGATAGTTTGTCGGATATGGAAACAGGTCCGCTATCCTCTCCAGGTAAGGTATCACAAACACAACCCTGCCCACGAGGCACTTCTGCTGGACGAACGGGCCTGCCGGGTCTTCGTCCGGCACAGGGTTCGTGAGCCTGTTGTCCCCCTGCGTCACAAGCCCGCCCGAGTTTATCGCAACGACTCTGTGGATAATTGTGTTGTACGTGTCGTTCAGGCAGCCATCTCCGAATGGCCTCTGGAATATGATTATATCACCAACCCTTATCGAACTTATCTCTGCGGGCTGAACGATGACAAGGTCGCCCGACTCCAGGGTCGGCCTCATGCTGACCCCGTCCACCCTCCTTGTGTACTGAAGCGTGAAGTACCCGAAGGCAACAATCAGGGCAAGCGTGAGCACAAAGAAGACAGCCGCACGCCTACCGCTCCCCTCCTGCAACACGCAACGGCTCCAGAAGACACCGTTTAACCTTACCGTGAGGCGCAAAGAGTTATACTGTTCGCACAGGGCTAGGGTGCTGGCTTGAAGGGGCTCGTCAGGGCGGTCCTCACTAATGCTGTGGGACTCGTGCTCATCTACCTTGTGCTTCTTGACTACTCCTGGAGGAGCAGCTACGCTCTCTCAGCAGGCTGGGTGCCTTCAGTTTCATATCTTCCTTTTCTGAGGTATCTGCAGCTGACAGGCCACGGCCTGACAGTCGTTAGCCCGCCCACACTTGACTGGGTTCAGGTGATAGCTGTCTTCCTCATAGCAGTCGACTCCTTTTACCTCTACCGTTACCTCGCTCATAGCGAGGCAGCAGAACGGTCCTCTTCTGCTGGCTGACTTATCGCACTCAGTTCCATTTCCTCCTTTATTTGCAACTCTCTGAAGTAGTACGTCGCTGCTGCGCTCGCCATAATGGCGAATAACGCGGCAGCCATGTAAACCCTCACATAATAGAAGGGCGACCAGACCGAGCTTATCTGGAGCGTGTACCCTGTTCCATTCAGGGACAGGACCATCAATCTCAGCGGTCTCGTCTCGTTCGGGACAGCAACGAACGAGAATGTTGCTGTCCCCTGAACATTCCCGTAATAGAGGGGAGGGAGCGTCCTGTCGCCTTCGAGCGGAAACAGAGCGAACTGAATCGAGTTAGGCCTGTAGCCGCCGAACACAACACTCACCTTCGTCCCTGCGTCCACGGGGGGAATATCGAACCATCTGAGCGCGTATGTCCCGTTTGCGTTGAAGGAGCCAAGGACAATCTGCTCCTCAGTCTGGGGCAGCTTGACGCTTGGAAGTACAAGTGTCAGTATCATGAACACAACTGACAGGGTGAGTGCTGCCATCGCGACTAATTTCTTTGTTCTGGCACGCATCTGCCCTTGTCAAATCGCTGGCCCTTTTATTATTGACTGGCTCTCCTCAAAGATCTGTGCGTTCGGGCCGTTGGTAAAAAATTATATTAACCATACATGCCGCGTTTTTTGGCTAGATGGGAGGTCTTTTCAACTACGTTCTGCGAAGAATTCTCTTCGCTATTCCAGTATTTCTGGCAGTGTCGATCATAACATTCCTGATCACGAACGCGGCGGGTAACCCGGTAGACATAGTCAGGATAGGCATCAAATCGATCACACCCGCGCAGCTTGCAGCCCTGAGGGCATTCTATCACGTCGACGACCCGCTTTACGTTCGCTACTTCCTCTGGCTCTCAGACTTCGTGCACGGCAACCTGGGTCAGTCCCTTTACACGGGGAGCGTGGCAGGTATGATCGTCCCCTGGATAGGAACAACACTTGAGCTCCAGATCCCATCCCTCTTCCTTGCACTCCTGATCGGCATCCCGATCGGGATATTTTCAGCGAAGAGGCAGTACTCAAAGGGGGACTACGCTATCACAAGCCTTGCCATCTTCGGCATCTCCATGCCTACTTTCTGGATTGGAATCATGGCAATAATCATTTTTTCCTACTACCTCCACTGGCTGCCAGCCTTCGGCGCAGTCTCCGCTTACCCCCCCTACTGGTGGGGCTCACCTTTCCTTGACGTGGTGGCACACCTCATTCTGCCACTCTCTGTCCTTACGCTTGTGTCGATAGCCACTATAACGAGGCTGATACGAGCGAATATGCTCGAGGTGCTTAGGCAGGACTACATTCTTGCTGCAAGGGCAAGCGGCTTAAGGGAGTCGATCGTTACCTACAAGCACGCGCTCAAGAACGCGATAACTCCAGTCGTAACGATAGTCGGTCTCTCGTTCGGTGTCCTGCTTGCCGGTGCCCCTGCCCTTGAGACAACTTTCTCCTGGCCAGGGCTTGGCTACAGGTTTGTCGTGGCAGCTACAGGGCTGGACCTGCCAGTTGTGCAGGCGATAACAATGATAATCACAATCATGGTTCTCGCTGCCAACGTCATCACAGACCTGGTTTACGCTTACCTTGACCCACGCGTGAGAATCTCATGACCGCAGAGAAGAAGCAGGCAAGAAGGTCGGCCAGCCAGTGGGCCGTCGCGTGGAGGCGGTTCAGGAAGAACAAGTCAGCGCTCGCAGGCGGCGTTATCGTCCTCTTCTTCATCTTCATGGCACTTTACGGCGAGTTCTTCGCGCCCTACCCTCCCAGGAGCTTCGCGTGCCTCTATCAGGGCTGCACAGACCTTCCGCCATTCACTAACTGGGCACACCCTCTTGGGACAGAGCCTTCAGGGATAGACGTGTACAGCGAAATACTGCACGGTGCCGCCGGAGACCTGTACGTAGGCGTCGCAGCGACAGCTCTCTCCGTTGCCATTGGGCTTGTCGTCGGCGCGCTCTCTGGCTACAAGAGTGGGGCTGCGGCTGCAATACTGCTTGGCGTTACCCAGGTCTTCTTCGTCCTCCCTGTTCTGATACTCATCCTTCTCTTCTCGAGGATATTCATTCTCCTCGTGGCAAAGGGTCTGGCGCTCACACTGATAGTCGTAATACTCGGTGTTTTCGGCTGGCCCACAATAGCATTCGTCACAAGGGGGGAGATACTGAGGATAAAGGAACTCGAATTCGTCCAGGCAGCCAGATCCCTTGGCGCAAGCAACACCCGAATTCTCTTCAGGCACATCCTGCTGAACGTTCTGTCTCCTATAATAGTCCTCTCCAGCCTACTGGTCGCGGGGAACATACTGACAGAGGTCGTGATCAGCTTTCTCGGCTTCGGCGACCCGTCCACCTCCACATGGGGACTCCTTCTGCAGGAAGGCTTCCTCTACGTCAGGACATCCTGGTGGGTCTCCCTGTTTCCAGGCATAGCTGTTGTCATAGCCGTCCTGGGTTTCAACCTGGTTGGCGACGGCCTGGCAGACGCGCTCAATCCTAGGATACGAGAGTGAAACAGTGGGAGAACTACTCAGAGTAGAGGGCCTGAAGACATACTTCTTCACGGAGGCGGGCGTCGTGAAGGCAGTCGACGGGGTGTCTTTTGTCGTCAACGAGGGTGAGCCACTCGGACTTGTGGGCGAATCCGGGTCGGGTAAGACAGTCACTATGCTCTCCGTGATGGGCATCGTCCCGAGGCCTGGCAGAATTGTGGGAGGAAGGGTCTTCTTCAGGGGGGAGGAGATAACTTCAAAATCCAGCGAGGAGCTCAGGAAGTTCAGGGGAAGGAAGATAGGCTACGTCTCCCAGGACCCGAACTCCTCTCTCGACCCTCTATTCACTATCGGGAGTCAGCTCATGGAGGTGGTGAGGGAGCACTTCCAGGTCTCCAAGAGCGAAGCGTTTGAAAGGGGAGTGAAGCTCCTTGAGAAGGTGGGAATACCCGAGCCTGAAACGAGGATGAAGTCTTACCCGCACGAGCTAAGCGGCGGGATGAGGCAGAGGGTGGCAATAGCAAGGGCCCTTGCGGGCGAACCCGAGCTGCTGGTAGCTGACGAGCCCACGACTAACCTTGACGTGACAATCCAGGCACAGGTTCTTGACCTGCTCAAGGCACTCGAGAGGGAGCTCAGGATGTCTCTGATACTGATAACACACGACATGGGCCTGATCGCAGAGATGACAGAGAGGGTCGTTGTCCTGTATGCAGGGATGGTATCCGAGATTGCAAAGACGAGGGAGATATTCGCCTCGCCCAGGCATCCATACACGGCTGCTCTGCTCGCCTCAGTGCCCAGGCTCGACAGGAAGACATCTCTCACACCCATACCGGGCAATATACCAAACCTGATCAGTCCACCCTCTGGCTGCAGGTTCCACCCCAGGTGCAAATATGCCCGGGAGATATGTGTCCAGCAGGTTCCCCCGCTGGAGTCAATAGGGGGAGGAAGGGAGGTTTCATGTCTCCGCTGGAAGGAGATAACACTCCAGGAGGCAGCGTGAAATGGGAGAGCCGCTACTCAGGGCTGAGAACCTCGTGAAGTACTTCCCTGTCTACCAGAGGGGGATACTAATGCGTAAGAAGATAGGTGATGTGCACGCGCTTGACGGTATGAGCTTCAAGGTCGAGAGAGGGGAGACACTCGGCCTCGTTGGTGAGAGCGGGTGCGGTAAGACAACCACGGGTAAGGTTGTTCTTGACCTGGAGGTGAGGGACTCGGGCAAGGTGTACTTCGAGGGGCAGGAGGTCCATGAGACGCTGACGAACGGGACAAGAGAGGAGAGGCAGAAGATGAGGAGGAGCATGCAGATGGTCTTCCAGAACCCTTACGGGTCGCTCGACCCGAGGATGACGATATTCGATATCATCTCCGAGCCCTTCGTCATCCACGGCCACGTCCCGAAGAAGGACTGGGAGGACAGGGTCTATTCCCTTCTAAAGCAGGTCGGGCTGGAGGAGTACCACGCAGAGCGCTACCCTCACGAATTCTCTGGCGGCCAGAGGCAGAGAATCTCGATAGCCAGGGCACTTGCGACAGAGCCCAAGTTCATAGTTGCCGACGAACCTGTTTCATCCCTCGACGTCTCGATCAGGGCCCAGATACTTAACCTTCTCCAGCAGCTTCAGAGGGAGATGGGGATTTCCTTCCTCTACATCTCGCACGACCTCAGCTCCGTCCGGCAGGTGAGCCAGCATGTGGCTGTGATGTACCTGGGGAAGATGTTCGAGTATGCGCCGGTCGACGAGATATTCGATAAACCGCTCAACCCGTACACTATAGCCCTTCTTTCCGCAGTGCCCATACCCGACCCCACTCGCCAGATGAAGCGTATAATTCTGCCCGGCGACGTGCCTAGCCCAGTCAACCCTCCCTCTGGCTGCAGGTTCCACCCTAGATGCCCCTACGCCACAGAACTCTGCAAGAAGTCCGAGCCTGAACTGAGAGAGCTAAGGCCGGGCCACTTGGTAGCCTGCCACTACGCAGAGAAGTTCCTGTAGGGCGCATTCCTTTCAATGCAGCGGCGGTCCTACTTACCTCGAACTCAATGTTCTTTGCTCAGACCAATCAAAGCATTTGTCTGGGCATAAGATTTACCAGCAACTCGGCGTAATTGTGCCTTTTCGAAACAAATGACGATGGTTAATATCCTTAAATACCTCGAGCCGAAAAAGCCGGGCTTGAAAATGGACTATTCGACTCTCAATGGCTCAGCTAAAGGAGCGCTTTTAGGAGTCGTTACGTTTGTCATGGTCTTCTCTGCATTCCCACTTCCAGCGATGGCAGCTACCTCTTCACCACAGGCCCTCTTCTCAATGACACTGATGGCACCCACCTCCAACCCGCTGAGACGCCAGTGGGCTGCGATCATCACAAGCTCTCTCCAGTCGGTTGGAATAGGAGCCAACCTCGTCTTCGTGAGCTTTGGTGTTCTTCTGAACACACTCTTCAACTGTCCGTCAGGGTGTCCCCCTCCAACATACTCCAAGGGAGGCTGGGACGCTGCATTCATAGGCTTCGGCGGGGGCACTCCTCTCCCTGACTTCGGTACCCAGAACGTTGTCGTTTACAGGGACACTGGACCGGGCGACGTACCTCCTGTCGGCTCCAATTACTACTTCTTCGACAACGCAACCTACAACCAGCTCTCAAACCAGTACAACACAATATTCGACCCGGCCGCACGCGTTCCAATACTCCAGCAGATGGTCAAGATAGTGGCTCAGGAGAGGCCGACTCTCGTCCTCTTCTACCCGTCCTCCGTATGGGTCTGGACGTCTAACCTGAAATTCTACAGCGGTTCAAACGCAATATCCGCTAGCACAGCGCCCTACATAGCATTCGCTCACGCATCATCCTCATCCGGTACGAGCGTAACGATCGCTGAAACCGGCGACATAAACGCCGTAAACCAGCTGCCCACATCTGCACAGAACTCGTTCTATGATGCATATCTGTACGGCCCTGTGACAGCAGCAGGCCAGGAAATAGACCCAAGATGCACTTGCTACTACAACGCACTCGTTACAAAGATATCTTCATCTTCTGACCACCTCACCTGGACAGTCAGCTTCAGGCCGCACACCTTCCAGGACGGCGTCCCAGTGACCTCGAACGACTACCTGTTCAGCATAATGTCTGGTCTCAGAAGCGACGTTGGCTACGTGGGCCAGGGCTCGCTTCAGTCCATACTCGGGCTGAACACTCAGTTCACGTATCTCAACGGAACAACAGATTACGTAATGAACGGCACATACTATCACGGCACAGCCCCGTCAGGATTCACACCGAACACAACCTTCACGGCTGTGAACAGCACAGCCTGGTCCTTCCACATGACCACGCCGTACGTCTTCACTAACCCGGTGATAACGGGCACTGGGTCTCTGGCAATGCACATCTACGAGAAGGTGCCGGCAAGCACGTGGTCGTCCAGCTTCCTGAGCGGCTTCACAGGCAGCTCAGGAGGGCTGTCAACAAACGCAGTCACAGTCACCTGGGACAAGACGAAATACGGGGGCAACGGTAGCTATGCGTACGTCTACGGTCCAGTCGGCGACGGCCCCTATATGTACAGGGGTTACGACCCGGTCGCTCAGGTGGGCACACTTGTCCGCTATGACGGCTACTGGAACGCCTCTGGCCTCCAGGCTCTGGGTGAATTCAACATCAAGACAATTCACGTGCAGTACATAGCCGGGAAGGATGCAGCAATAGCCGCCCTCACAAACGGCCAGGCAAACTTCCTGGACGACAACTACCAGTTCAACGCCCAGGACGTCAGCACCCTCAGAGGGCAGGGCGTGACTGTCGTGATAACAAACGACCCGTCCAACGGCTGGCAGGAGATGGGTCTTAACCTGAACAACCCGTACTTCGGTACGGGCACTGGTACACCACTCGGCCAGAGCAACCCGTCCCAGGCAGCCTTCGCCGCAAGGATGGTCAGAAAGGCAATCAGCTACCTCATACCAAGGCAGTACATAGTGCAGAACCTGCTCGGCGGGCTCGGGAGCGTGGGTATAACTCAGTTCTGCCCATGCTTCACGTACGCGTATCCGCCCTCAGTTCAGCCTGACCCATACGACCCGACAGCCGCGAAGTCGTTCCTCGCCGCTGCTGGATACAGCACTGGCGTAGCTCCGCCTTCAACAGGAATCAACATACCGCCAGCCCCAACAGTCTCGATAGGTGGGTCTGGCATAGCGCTGCCCAACTTCCTGCTTGGTAACACGTTCACCGCAAGCGGGACATTCAAGGTAGACCCGATCCTGGGAGCCAACTCAGGAGGGTTCGCTATCACACTGGAGCAGAGCACAGACGGCGGAAAGACATGGGCGCCAGTCGCGTTGGGCGCAACAAACACAGGCGGCTACTTCTCGATAAGCTACACTCCCACAACTAACGGCACGATCCAGTACAGAGTATTCTTCACAGGTCTACCTGAGAAGACAGTCATACAGGACAGCCTTAACGACCCTGCTACAGTGGAGTCGCTTGTCCCTCCAATCGCAAAGCAGAGACCACTTAACGTGACCGACATCCAGTACAGCACTGTCACAACACTTCAGGTTGGCACTCTCGGGCAGGTCTTCGCCGCCCTTGCAGGCTCCATCAACAGCGCGTTGACAACACTCAACGGTAACGTCCAGACAGGTCTGACGCAGCTCCAGACAAGCGAAAAGTCAGACATCAACACGGTAAGCACTCAGGTGAATACACTGAGTGGGCAGCTTTCCACACTGAACGGCCAGGTATCAACCCTGACCTCGGTTGCGTACGCAGCTCTAGCTGTAGCCATAATACTCGGCCTGATAGCCATAGGTCTGTCAAGAAGGAAGCCAAGCTAGGCTTCCCTTCCTCCTTTATTCTCCAGATACCAAGCGTAAGCTCTGCCCAGTAGCCTAGCCCAACGTAAAAGCGAGCACGAGGGACTCGGCGAAGAGAAGCACTCCTGTCATGGTGAAGAGAGCCGCCCTCCTGTTTGCCTTGGCGTACTCCTCGTACGTCAGCGACCTCCTTGACCTGGTGAGGGATGATATTACGCGCAGCGTCGCAGGAGTCACAAAGCTCATCGCGCCCCCCACAAGCATCAGGCCTGTGCTCTCCAGCAGTAGCACGAGTCCGAAGGCGCTGAGGAAAGACCATCCTGCAAGGACCACGACGGCTACCGATATCGCGGCCGAGACGACGCTGAAGGCCGCTGTCTCCCAGAGAGACGAGAGGAGCACATTCAGGTACTGGTTCAAGAGACATCACCTTGCTTCTCACCAACGCTTAAAAACTGTTCGACTCGCCTGCAGAACGAAACCTTGCGAAGAGGGAAGCCAAGCAGAAGGCCTATGGTTATATCCTTCTCAGTTACAGTCCTCCTTCTGGCTGGAATCGCACTTGGACTGTCGCTGTCGAGACCTTCTGTGCCTGTAATGCACCTCCCTCAGACACTGCCAACGTACAGCGCGACATGGGCCAGGTACGTACCCTCGAACTCTGTTCTCTTCGGCTTCGAGAACTACACTTTGATACGTCAGTACAACGCTTCGTACCCCTTCTACGGCACACTTCTCACACTGCCTGACGTCAGGCTGGACCTTCCTTCCCGCCTGATTGACTCCGTTCTCACCATTGTCCTCGAGACACCAAACGCCACTGTGGACATTGCCTTCGTGAGCCCGCGCACATTCGCCAACTTCTCAGAGACTTTTGCGAGATACGGATTCGCTGCTGTCCAGCAGGGGCAGAATACAATGTACTACGTCAGAGACCTTACGAAGGGCACGCTCCAGTTCGGCTGGATCGCCCTAGCCCCCTCCGATGACGCGATAGCCTTCTCTCTCGGCTCAGAGGTTGCCAAGGAGGCAATCCAGGAGGTACTCGGCGTCCAGCAGGGAAGCGTGAGCTCCGTAATCGACAGGCAAGATGTCAGGGGTATGCTCTACGTCGTAAACGGCACCTCGGGTCACCTTGCACTTGGGCTTCAGAACTTCCCCGGTGTTGTCCGCTCCGGGGTTGCGACCTTCACTGTGGTGAACGCGGTGGGCCCGCAGCTTGAGGTCTCCAGGGTCGTGGAGTTCAACAGCACAAGCGTGGCTTTGGCGCAGTGGACACTGGTCCGCTCCGCGTATCTCTCCGCAACGAAGTTCGTCGTCTTCGACACTCTGGTCCAGGCAACTGAGTTCCACCCCCTCTCAAAGGTTGCCGAGTACGTCAGGCTTGTGGAGTAGAATAAGGGTTATATCACAGAGGCGTGCATTCGGGTGAGAACATGTCCGTTTCAGACGCAATGACCATTGACTTCGTCCAGGGCAGTAGCATGAGGGCAAGACTTCTTGGCCTGCTTGCTTTGCGGCCGCACACTCCCACAGAGCTGGCTGCCATCGAGAGCAAGCACGTGAGCCATGTGAGCAGGGCGCTCACTGAGCTGAAGAGTAAGGGCCTGGTAGAATCTGTCCACCGCGGCTCCAGGGAGAGGTACTACAGGATAACGAGCCAGGGCTACGCTGTGTACGCTGCGATAGCCCTTAGAAACGCGAGATGAACCCTTCGCCTGGCTTGAACACGCGCATCCTCCCAATCGACGCAGTGGAGCCCGTCCAAAGAGATAACTGACCCGGATGCTCGGCCAGTCCAAGCTATATCGGTTCGTTCGTGGGGAATACACAGATGCATCGCTTCGAATGGCCCTCGCGTCCCTCTCGGACGAGGCAGGTCTGCATGATGGAAGCTCGAGCATCGTTCTGAGGGCGCTTCTGGCCCTCAGGCTGGGCCTGCCTGCTGATTCAGTCTCAAAGCTTCTGGACTGGAGGACATTCGAGGCATTCTGCGCCCAACTCCTGACAAGGGCTGGCTACTCAGTACGGGAGAACGTGGTCCTCAAGAAGCCAAGAACACAGATTGACATAGTTGCGAGCGACACATCCACGATTCTCTCGATAGACTGCAAGCACTGGGGGCACTCCATTGGCGGGTTCTCGCTCGCTCGAATGGCCCTCTCACAGCTCGAGAGAAGCAGGAGGCTCAGGGGTGCAATGGGGGGCGGGGGCGCCCCAATAGTGTCTGTCGTGCTGACACTTCTTGACCAGCCCATAAGGTTCGCCGAGGGCGTTGCCGTCGTGCCGGTGAGAACGGCGAGGGACTTCGCACTCTCAGTCAACTCGTACGTCGGTCTGCTCACCCTCGTCTGAGACGGCTGCCGCTCAAATATAATAATGGGAGTGCAGCTGGAAGGGGCATTGGTCCGCGTCGCCATCGTCGGACTGGGTGCAATCGGTGGGGCGATACTAGGCTACGCGATTGAAAGGGGGCACGACGTCATGGCCGTTGTTGATAGCGACACCGAGAAGGCTGGCAAGACAGTGAGGCAGATCCTCGGCCTGAACAACGACGTCAGGGTGCTGCCTAGTCTCAGAGACGTCGACTTCCAGAACGTGCAGGTAGCCGTCTTCGCAACAAGGTCTCGTCTTTCCCAAGTTGCCGACGACATGGAGTACGTGCTGAACAAGGGCGTGAGCGTCGTCGGTACGAGTGAGGAGCTCGCCTACCCGGCGTACAGCGACAGGGCAAGAACAGAGATGCTCGACATTGCGGCCAGGAAGAACGGAGCAACGATAGTTGGCGTGGGCGTGAACCCAGGGTTCGTGATGGACTGGGTTCCAGCGGTCGTGGCATCCGCCTCGAAGAATCCAACGAGCATACATGTCGTCAGGAGCGTTGACGTAACAAGAAGGAGAAAGCAGCTTCAGGCCAAGGCCGGAGTCGGACTGACAAGGGCAAGGTTCGACAGGGGTCTCGCGGAAGGCGTTCTGGGGCACGTGGGCCTCGCCGAGTCGCTGCATCTCATCGCACTTTCGCTCGGGAGAGAAATCGAGGACCTCAGGACAGGCGTCTTCCCTGTCCTCGGCTCTGAGGACTTCGTCATGGGTGTAAGGCAGTTTGCAGAGGGAAGAGCGGGCGGATGCAGGGTGAGGCTAGACCTCGAGATGACGATCACGTCAGCTGATTTCGACGTTATCGAGGTGAAGGGGGACCCCAGCCTGAAGCTCAGGTTCGAGGGAGGGGTCTTCGGCGACTCCGCAACGGTGGCCCTGGCTGTCAACGCAATCGAGAGGGTGAGGCGAGCTAGGCAAGGCCTGATAACTGTCCTGGAGCTTCCCCTCACACGCTAGGAGGCGTCTCGGTCAAATGCCTTCAGATCATCTTTGACCATTTCGGTAACTCTGTCTCGCTCATCGACGCCGTCGAATTTGGGGCAGCACTCGCTATAAAAGCTATCTTATCCTGTATATCACGTTGAGTCCAAGTTCGTCGTCAAACCTCCGAAGCGCCGTGTTCGAGGTTGGTGTTACAACCACTTCCATGAGCGGGAAGACAGTAGCTGAGATGAGGTGGCCGCCGATCACGCTCATGTCCCTTCTACCGAACGTGCAGTGAGCGTGAAGAAACGGCTTTCCATCCTTCATGGTTATGTTTCCAAGCATGCCTGTCACCTCCAAGAACTCCTCGAAATCGTGCTCCTCGTACCTCTTCTCCCTGTGGTTGAAGTATGCGAGCCTCAGTCTGCTGACTCCGCCTATCCCCTCAACCCGTGCCGTCTTGACCTTCTCCCTCTCCGCTATCCCAAGCACCCCGTCAACCAGGCTTGTGCCCTTCCCAAGGCTGTATATCTTGGCCATGCTTTCCGCCAGCCACTCCGAAGTTAAAAGGATAAACGTCTGACACTCAGCCTTCTGTGCCTGTTGACGGCGAGGCTCCACATCAACAAGGTTGGAATCCGTGTCCTTGGGGTGGCTGAGAGCTTCTCAAAGAGTGACAAGAAGTCAGTCCTTGGCTGCGTGGTCATGCGTGGCGACCTCGTTATCGACGGGATTGTGATAGGGAGCGCGACAGTCGGAGGGGACGATGCCACGGAGGCGGTGCTGCGGGCGTTCAAGAGCCTCTCAAGGAACGACATCAACGCGATCATGCTATCTGGATGCGTGCTCAGCATGTACAACATAGTTGACGTCGACGGACTGGCAAAGAGGTCACGCGTGCCCGTCGTCTGCCTGACTTACAGGGAAACTTCAGGGATAGAGAGTGCGATACGCCACCACTTCCCTGTCGGCGCTGAAAGAAAGCTGGCCGCGTACAGGAGTCTGGGGGAGAGGAAGAGGGTCAGACTGAGCTCGGGCAAGTCAATCTACATAAGGGTCTCGGGCATTGCAGAGCCCGACGCCATTGCTCTTGTCGATAAGTTCACGATGCAGGGTAGCCTGCCCGAGCCAGTGCGAGTGGCGAAGCTTCTCGCGAGGGCTGTCAGGGCGGCTGGATCTTCACGCCTGGGTTAAGCAGCCACTTCGGGTCGTAGACCTGCTTTATCTCCTTCATTATCCAGTAAGTTTCCCTGTACTGCATTTTCAGGAACCTTGCGCGGAGCATCCCGTCACCGTGCTCGCCCGACATCGACCCGCCCATCTTCAGGACCCTCTCGATGCACTCCTCCATCAGTTCCCGAAGTATCCTCATGTCAGCGCTTGACGAAGGGTCGAGCAGCGGCCTCATGTGAAGGTTCGAGTCGCCCGCGTGGCCGTATGAGATGAACTCAAGCCCCCTTCTCTCGAAGCAATCAGTGACATTCTCGATGAGCTCGCCAAGCTTCTCCCTAGGGGCTACAAGGTCCTCTACGCCAGGTACAGGAACCCTTCCTCCCCTCTTCATCTCCCCAGCCACCACGAGAGTCTCGTTCCTCACATCCCAAGCCTCCGCCACATCCCTCTCTTCCTCAAGAACTACTGGGTCGAGCTGGGCTATCTCAGACCTCTGGACCGCCTCCAGTGCGTTGGCAACCTCCTGACCCGTACCGTCAAACTCGCAGAACACAAGATACTGGTCTCCCCTCCTCACGAACCTGGATATCCTGCGCGAACGACCTGTACTCTCAAAGACGGATTTATCGACCAGTTCCACGGCAGCAGGACCGACCTTCCTGAGCGCCGAGACAATTCTGTCCAGCTCCTGGAGCGAGCTCTCCAGGACAACCATCTTCCTCTCTCCCGGTACCGGGACTGTCCTGAATTCGGCCTCCGTCACGACACCAAGCGTGCCCTCCGAACCGACGAAGAGCTTGGGCAGGTCGAATATCCCGTCGTGAATGACCCTCTCAATCCTGTAGCCACTCGAGTTCTTCGTGACACTTGGCCTTTCCCTCTCTACTACATCCATGTTCTCAAAAAGCAGCCTGGCGACCTTTCCTGTGGAGCCGCCCTCAGAGAGGGCGTCTTCGAGCCTCATGGGCCTCAGTAGCTTCACGCCCTCCTCAGGCAGAACGACGCGCAGCGATTCAACATAATCTATTGTGGACCCGTACTTGTATGTTCTTGCACCAGAGGAATTGTTGCTCACCATCCCGCCAACGCTGCAGGCCCTGTAGCTCGACGGGTCTACTGGCATCCATTTTCCTGACAACTTGAGCGAGGCGTTGAGGTCTGCCTTTATGACAGCCGGTCTGCACTTCACTGTGCTCCCGGAGACCTCTATTCCTCCGCCAGACTGGAGCAGTATCAGTCCTCTCCCCACTGACTGGCTGGGAATGGAGGTACCTGAGCCCCGCGGCGTCATTGGCAGTCCGCTCTCTCTGGCTTCTTGGAGCGCTGCCACCACATCTTCTTCTTGTTCAGCCAGCAGAACAGCTGCCGGGCGAATGGATATTATACCTGCGTCTCTAGAGTACTCTTCCAGCGACTCCCTTCCAAGCCTCTTCAGCACGTCAGACTACTGGATGCTTCCACTACTTGTTCTTCACTATCACTGTTCCCTGCATCCAGGAGTGGTAGATGCAGTGGTACTTGTATGTGCCAGGAGTTGTGAATGTGTAGACGAAGGAGTCGCCCTGGTTCATGTTGCCACTGTTGAACGAGTTGTCGTTCGCTGTCACTGTGTGAATAGAGCTGTCAGCGTTAACCCAGTTTACTGTGTTGTTCACGCCTATCACAACAACTATCGTGTCTGGTGCGTAACCAGGTGCACCGGCTGGCGTACCTGCGCCTGCTGGTATCGTCACGTTGACGCAGTTGCTTGGGGTGCACGCGACAGCAGTCGTTGTGGTCGTGGTTGTGGTGGTGAATATTACAGGCGCCACGTCAACCTGGAAGTAGCCTATGGAGACGATCGCTGCCGCAATTATCACAGCTAGCGTTATCCCTGCCAGAGAGCTGCCACTCTTGCTCAAGCCGCCTTCTGTCCGGCCGCCCGAGACATCACTATTAAATTGTTCTTTCAGTCCTGATTTCCACTCCACTCGATGAAGGTTAAAAATAGCCCGAGGCGAGGCCCCGCTCAGCGGCGAAACGATGTCCGAGGAAGAAAAGAAAGAGGGTCAGAAGGCAGATGGCCAGGTGCGGCCTGCCGGTGAAGCCGCACCACAGGTGAAGGCGCCCCAGGCACCTATTCAGTCGGCACCCAGGCCTCCAGCTACACCTGTACCTCCGAGGCCAGCGCCCCAGACGGTCGCGAGGCCTCCCGCACCGCCCGCACCCCCTCCCAGACCACAGCAGCCGAAGAACGAGGGGAGGAGAAACTTCGTGAAGGCTCTCGTCACGATCGGCGCCTTTCTGTCCATAATCCCTTTTGTACCGTGGGGCGAGTTCCTCTCTTCATCCGTCACAACGGCCGGAAAGTACACGAGGCAGAAGGTCGTCCTTGACGCTAACCCGAAGGCAAACGGAAACGCGGCCGGAAGGACTGTGAACGTAAACGACCTTGTGAACTTCCCCCCCAACTCCCACTGGCTCATCACTTACCCCTCGTCAGGCGACCTGACCGTCGACGCACAGAATCCTGATACATTCGTGAAGTTCGATCTGATAAGGCTGCCTGTGGAGCTTGGCGGCGGGAACAAGGACGCAACAGCTTTCGTTGCCTTCAGCAAGGTCTGCGTCCATCTCTGGTGCAGCCCGAGCTACAACCCAGAGCAGTGCAGCAACCCAAACGAGAACGGCTACCAGTCTGGTCCCGGCTGCACGAAGCATGAGCAGTACGAGTGCCCTTGCCACGGCAGCATCTACAGGATACCTGATGGCCTCTCGATAGCTGGTCCAGCGTCCCTGCAGCCACCACCCACGAACGCTATCCCGATGCTCACGCTTTCTTCAGACAAAGACGGAACACTTTACATCGAGCCACCAATATGGGACGTCGACCACAACGGTGTGATAGGCTACGGCAGGAACTACCTCAGCTACAAGGACTACATCGTGCCTGCGGCTACTGGCGGGGTGACGTGATATGGCGCAGCCTACGAAGCAAGAGAAGGAGAGGAGGAACCTTGTCTCCAAGCTCTACCACTGGTTCGTTGACGGTCTTGAGAGAACAGTCTTCATGGGTGTTCAGTACACATTCCCCAAGCGCTTCGTCAGTCCGCTCGGGTATCTAGGCGTTCTGACAGGCATCACATTCCTTGTCCTTGGCATCACTGGCGGCCTTCTTATGATATACTACCAGCCCACCCTCTCCGGGTGCGGCAGCATAACGTGCGCCTTCGCAAGCATTCAGAGGATAAACGACCAGGTCCCGTACGGGTGGCTTCTCAGGAACATACACTACACAGCGTCGAACGCCATGGTCCTCCTGGCCGTCCTTCACATGTACTATCAGTACTTCAGCGGCAGATTCAAGATAAAGAACGAGGTCCTCTGGGTGACAGGGATAATCCTCGGCATAATCACAGGTGTGGAAGCGTACAGCGGCTACGACCTGATATTCAACCAGAGGGCAGGCCTGGCCATAGAGATAGGGTCCTCCCTTGCAAACGCTTCCCCCCTGATAGGAAACACTCTGAGGCTCGCTACATTTGGGGCAGGCTTCACAGACTTCATACTCAGGCTTTACTCCGCTCACGTCTTCATACTTCCAATGATAATGCTCATCCTTGTCTTCATACACTTTCCCAGATACCTGGTCTTCGACCTTCCGATCGTGTCCACAGTGGTGGGTGGCATTTTCATAGTGGCGAGCATATTCCCTGTGCAGCTAAGCATCCCGTACAGTCCGAGCAACCCTACACTTACTATCCCTGAGTGGTACCTCACTGGTATCTATGCCCTTCTAAGGACGGAGTACGACAAGTTCGTCATGGGAGGTCTGATGCCTGCGCTCCTGTTCCTCATGGCACTCGTTGTGCCCTTCATAGACACATCCAAGAAGCTCAGCTGGAAGGAGAGACCATTCTTTACAGCCCTTGGTATAACGAGTATCGCACAGATACTTGTCACAACTGCATGGGGCTTCTACATCAACCCTGACACCTCTCTGCCAACTCTCGCCAGGCTACTCGTCCCGCCTGAGCTTTACTTCGGCTCCATGATACTGATCACCGTGCTCTCCTTCGCCCTTACGTACGCGTTCATGAGGTACCTGAAGTCAAGGGAAAGGGTGAGAAAGGCTGCCGCTCCGCTCGGCCCCATCCTCACTAGGAGATGGGTACTCGTGATATTCGTTCTGCTCATAGCCGCCCAGGTTGCACTGAACGGCCTGGCCTTCATGGCTGTCCAGCAGGGGCTCCGCAACATGTCCCTCTTCGACGTGGGCGCGATACTGATATCCTTCGGCGTCCTCGTCCACCTTTACAGGTACAGTCAGTCGCTTCCCTTCTAGGGGAGTCTCACATCAGCAACCATCTCGAGCCACCTCGGCCCGACCTCCCTGACACGCCTCACGGAGTACACCGAAGCACCAGGAAAAAGCCTCTCGACCTCGGCTGCAAGCCTCTCGCCTGCCTCTGATTCGTCCACGCCGAGGACATGCCTGTAGTAGTGTATCGTGCAGCCTCTGTCCGCCAGCGCGACAGCCTGCGCTGCAAACGCATCAGCCCTTGACGGGTGCTGCATTATTATCCTCTGGAACTTCTCCCTCACAATTGCAGGCAGCAAACCCGCGTCCGCATTTATCACTTCGACAAGTTCCGCAACCTTGTTCAGCCTGTTGTTCTGCGCGTGCAGGATGCACGCAGTCCTGTTCAGCTCGCAGCTTACCACTTCCGCCCTTCTTCTCTTCGCAAGCAGGATGGAGAATGGGCCCACTCCAGCGAACATATTCAGCACCCGCTCACCCTCTCCAGTCTGCTCCGAGAGCCTCTGCCTCTCGGTTGATAGTCTGGGGGAGAAGTAGCACCTCTCGACATCTACTCTGAAGGAGCAGCCGTTCTCCCTGTGTACTGTCGTTGTCCTCTCTTCACCCGCTAAATGCTCAAGCCTCCTCAGCCTGAACTCACCCTCTATCCCCCCTGCCTGCTCGAACACCGCCTTCACATTCTTCATCTTGTCCATTATCGCTTCTGCGGCATTCCTCTTCAGCGCCTTGTCTGCTTCCTCGAACCTTGCGATAGCTATGTCCCCCACGATGTCTATCCCGACAGCCAAATTCTGCGCCTCCGAATCCTGGACAGCGTCTTCCAGCGACCCTTTAATCAACTTCGACACTCTCTTCCCTGCCTGATGAAACGTAGTAGTACTCCCCCTTGGACTTCTGCTCCCTGTCCAGCTTGCTCCCCGGCTTGTTAACCCTGGGCCTGCCAGTGTTCACGTCCCTCCTGTACGTCAGTCCAACCTCACCGAGGAAAAGATTCATCCCCTCCTCCTTTGGCATCGGCTGGGTCGCCCTGCCGGACACTCCAGGTCTGCCTGTGAACACTATCATCCTGTCCGATATCATATCAACAACCTGCAGGTCGTGGTCTATCACGATTGCAGACCGACCGCTTGCCTTCACAAGCCTGCTCATTGCCCTTGCTATAACGAACCTGTCCTCCACATCCAGGAAGGCCGAAGGCTCGTCAAGCGCGTACACCTGAGCCTCCTGAGCCATCGTCGCGATTATCGCAACCTTCTGCAGCTCCCCACCGCTCAGCTCCTGCATCCTCCTGGCCAGCAGCTTCTCCACCCTGAGCGGCCTGGCAAGCGCTTCCTGTATGTTCGCGTCACCGTACCTTCCGCCAAGCGTGTTCGTGAAGAACTCCTCCACTGTTCCAGGAAACGACGTCGAAAGGTACTGGGGCTTGTAGGCCACCTTTGCGTTCAGCTCCACCGCACCGCTGTCTGGCTTCTCCTCGCCCGCTATCATCCTGAGGAAAGTTGTCTTCCCCAGAGCGTTTGCCCCAACCACGCCTATCACTGTTCCTCTGTTTACCCTGCCGGTGCCCACCTCCAGCTGGAATCCAGGGTATCTCTTCGTCATCTCGGTGTAACCTGCCACTGCCTCCTGGCTCTCGAAGGATTCGGCAGCTGTCCTCTGGACGAAAGATATTGGCTGCTCTCTGAACCTCACGTTCTCCCTGGGCAGGTAGCCGTCGAGAAGTGAGTTTATTCCTGTCCTCGAGGAGTAAAGCCCGGACACGATTCCATACGCGCCTGGCTCTCCGTAGATCACCTGAATGTAGTCTGTAACATAGTCGAGGAACGCGACGTCGTGCTCGACAACGAGTACTGCCTTCCTCCTCTCAGCCACCTCCCTTATCAGCGTGGAGACGGCAAGCCTCTGATATACGTCATTGTATGACGATGGCTCATCAAACAGGTACAGGTCCGCTTCCTTCAGAGCTGCTGCGGCGACTGCAACCCTCTGCAGCTCCCCACCGCTCAGCTCCGGGACCCGCTTCTGAAGCGATTCCTTAAGGCCAAGAAGCTCGACAACATGCTCGAACTCTCCTGTCTCGTCCATCTTCCTGAGTAAGGATTCGGCGCTTCCAGACCAGGCCTCTGGCACCTTGTATACCGCCTGCGGCTTCATCGAAACACGCATCTCCCCCGCCGCTATCCTCTCGAAGTGCTCCTTCATCTCGCGCCCGCTCAGGTAAGACAGGAACCTGTCCCAGCTTGGCTCGTGTTCATAGTCCCCAAGGTTCGGTATAAGCGCACCGGCGAGTATCTTCAGCGCAGTGGACTTCCCAATGCCGTTCCTTCCAACAAGCCCAACTACCTGCCCGCTCCTCACAGTTGGAATCCTGAAGAGTCTGAATGAATTCACGCCGTACTGATGTATCTTGTCCTCCTTCAGCTCCTCGCTGAGGTTGATTATGTCTATTGCGTCGAAGGGGCAGACCTTGATGCATATTCCGCATCCGATGCACAGCTCCTCCGAGATCAGCGCTATCTTCTCCTGGTCGAGGACTATGCACTCCTGGCCGTTTATATTGACCGGGCAGTCCCTGATGCACTCAAGGCCGCATTTCTTCGACTGGCAAAGGTCCCTGTCAACGACAGCCACTCTGTGTACCATGCCCCTGACACCTACTGGCCACTGAGCCTCTTCGGTATCGGGCAGAAGGAGCAGATTGACGTGTCTCCCTCCAGCCCCAGCGAGGCGCAGCTGTACCTCTTCCTCATCTCATCCCAGACACTCTCGTCGCTCTCGATTCCGCTCAGATGGAGAGACTCGTGCTCTACTATCACAGGAAGAAGCCTGCAGTTCGAGCAGAGCTGCTTGACGAAGGCCACGGGCGTGGCGCAGTTCAGAATCATCACAGCTCCAGTCCCACCCATGAGCCAGAAGGAAAGCACAAAGCTCCACGGGCCAGCGATGTGCAGCAGCACGTAGCCAAGCGACAGGCTTGCACCCAGCAGCGCAAGTCCGAGCGTGACCCCAGCCATGCCTGTCTCGAACGATAGACCCAGCACCTTCTTCGGGATGGATGAGAGAAGCACCGGCGGAAGCGCAAGCCTCACAGGCACTGAGAGCCTGATAGTCCTGACCTGAGGCATTCTGCTCAACCTGGACACGACCTCCGCGTGCTGCACCTCAGTCTCTTTCCCTCTCCCTGAGCCTCCTCTGAACCCTCTCCTTCATGTCCTGAAGCTCCTTGGTTATCGGTACTGACATCTTCAGGGCGAGTGGAGATATCGATATCTTCCTCTTCGAATATATCGCGTCCGCATCTGTGTTGGGTGGAAAAGACCCAAGCCTCTCGCCAAAGAGCCAGTAGTACGGCCTGTTCCTCGGGTCCTTTCTCACAAGCACCTTGTCCTTGTACTTGCGCCTTGCGACTCCCGTGACCTCTATGTCTGTCTCAGGGCTCACCGACGAGGGAAAGTTCACGTTGAGGACCTCCGCCCCCTTCGGCATTCCATTCTCCAGCACATCCTTCACTATCTCAGCCGCGACAGTGGAGGCATTCCCGAAGTCGAGCCTGCCGTGCTCCTGCGAGAATATCGTGTCCTCAGGTGCCTCCATGGAGAAAGCTATCGCAGGAATCCCGGCGAGTGCGCCTGCCATCGCTGCAGCCACAGTCCCAGAGGCCAGTATGTCCTGGTACGTGTCGTTATCCCCCACGTTTATCCCAGAGGCCACCAGCTCAGGTCTGCGCTGCAGCAGCTTGTTCACCCCGATCATGACGCAGTCAGCCGGGCTCCCTGAAACGGCGTAGCATTCTATTCCGTCGATATCTGTCCTGCTCACCCTGAGTGGCTTGTGAAAGGTAAGGCTCATCGCCGTTGCGCTCTGTGGCTGCTCCGGCGCGACAATGATCACGTCTGCATACCTGTTCACAGCCTTTGCTAGCCTGATTATCCCGTCGCTCTGGACGCCGTCGTCGTTTGTCACCATCACAAGTTTTCTATTTCTTCCCATTCTCCCTCAGCCTCAGCATCAGTTCACTAATCCTCCTCTTGGGGTCAACCTCTCCGTAGTGCCGCCTAAGGACTTCTGCCGCGTCGTCAAGGCTCTCCTCTGTGAAGATCGCGTGCAGTGCCAGTTTCTCAGCCTCCTGGAACCCAAGAGATTCAACAATTGAGTTGATCCGCGATTCGTCCTGAACCAGCTCGTCTATCATTCGGCTCAGTTTCCTTGCCTGGTCCCTTATCCTCCTCCTTAGAATAAGCGCGTCTTCTGCGTAGCTTTCAAGCTCTCTATATACATCTTTCCCGGGAGAAGCTTCCACACCTCTCTTCTCAGATGCCTTCACTATAATCACGTCGTCCAGCGAGAAGTCACCCACGTGCACACCAGCAAGCCTGTAGACCTTCCTCGCCGGGAACGTGGCTGAGCCGACCCTCTTCACCTCAAGTACACCCATCTCCTCAAGCTTCTCCAGGTGCTTCAGCACGCCCTGTACAGAGATCCCAGTTAGATGGGAAAGCTCCCTCAGGGTCCTTGGCCTAGTCGACAGCAGCGAGGCTATTCTGAGCCTGACCCTGGAGGATGCTATGCCCTCCAGCGTATCCGAGTCCATCTGTACGGTCTCTCCACAATGTTTATAAAAACGTTTAACCGACGGCTAATTAACCAATGGTTGATAACACTAACGAGGACAGGCGAAGGAACCTGAGAGACATGCTCGACGAGCTGGACAGGTACTTCGAGGAACTCGAGAGGGACATACAGGAGGCAGTCAGGGGCGCCCTCGCGGAGGGTGGGATTCTAGCCAGACCGTTTGTTGCAGGCTTTTCGATGAAGGTCGGACCGGAGGGCAGGCCCTCTATCGAGTTCTTCGGCGACGACCCGCAGGCAAACGACGGGTACAGGTCGCCAATCCACGAGCAGATACTTGACGAGAAGCAGGGAACGCTCAAGTTGGTCTTCGACATACCTGGAGTGGAAAAGGAGGGAATCCAGATATCTGCAACAGAGTCTAGCGTCTTGGTCACGGCTGAGGGTGGAAACAGGAAGTACAAGTCGGAGGTCAGGCTGAGGTCAGAGGTGGACCCGGATACGGGTAAGGCGGAGTACAGGAACGGAGTCCTGGAGATTTCGTTCTCACTCAGGGACAAGGCTAATAAGGGGTACAGGAGGGTCAGCGTTGTCTGAGAGTGGTTCTGGCGTGAGTCAACAGCAGGTCCAGCTCAAAGTTCTCGAAGCGTACACGAGGGACGTGGGCAGAGGTGTGGCGCGCATAGACTACGATGCCATGGACGCGCTGGACGCTTCCACAGGAGACGTCATTGAGATAAAGGGAAAGAGGAGGACAGTAGCAAAGTGCCTACCACTGTACCCGTCCGACGAGGGTAGGGGAATAGTTAGGATAGACGGACTCATAAGGAACAACGCTGGTGTCGCGATAGGCGACGTCGTTGTGGTGAAGAAGGTGAAGGCGCCGCCCGCAGAAAAAGTTGTAGTGGCTCCTCTTGAAGCAGTACCTCCGATAGACGAGAGGTACCTCGCAGATGCTCTGGAGAGCGTCCCAGTCACGAAGGGGGACAACATAATGATTCCGTACTTCGGCGGCAGGCTGACATTCCAGGTCGTGGGTGTTTCACCTGTGGCGGACGCAGCGCTGATCACGCAGAGAACTGTGTTCGTGATATCCGAGAAGGGCGAGGCGCTCAGGGGAGTGCCTCAGGTCACCTACGAGGACATAGGTGGGCTGAAGGACGAGATACAGAAGGTCAGGGAGATGATCGAGCTCCCACTCCGTCACCCAGAGATATTCGAGAAGCTTGGTGTCGAGGCGCCAAAGGGTGTACTTCTATATGGACCACCTGGCTGCATCGTAGGCGATTCGCTTATCGCATTGGAGAACGGCGGGCTGATCAGGATAGACGAGCTAGCCAAGGGGCTGATCCCTGGCGTCTATCTGGCGGATCTGCCTGTCTATCCTCCGGCGAGCGCGAAGGCCCTCCATATCTACGACGTCCCTGAAACAGTCGAGGTTGTCACCGAGACTGGAAAGCGGCTGAGGATGACGCTCAACCACCCACTGATGACCCCGGAGGGCTGGAAGGAGGCAGAGAAGCTGAGAGCAGGAGACAGGGTCAAGACAATCCGGTGGATTCCATCACCTAATCAGTACGTTATGGTAAGCGACAAGATTGACATGAAGCGGCTTCATCCTCACCCGACGATCCCGAAGATTTGGGACGAGCAGCTGGCCGAACTCTTCGGTATATTCATTGCCGAAGGGACAGTCGGCAGGGACCGCGTCTTTTTCACCATTGAGAAATTTGAGGAAGAACTAGCCGCCAAGATTCGCGAGGACATGACTCTCTTTGGAGTCGAAGGATACACCACTCCGAAAAGGGGCAAGCAGTGCAATGTCCTCAGATTCGACAACAGAGGCCTCGCGGACTTCTTCAGAGCGTACTGGTCAAAGGTGGAGAAGAAGATTCCGACGCCAATCCTGATGTCGCCGAACACTGTGATTGCTGCCTTCTTGAGGGGTCTCTTCGAAGGAGACGGGTACGCACGAGCTGGGCATCAGTACTACGGAGTGTTCCTGAAGAGCAAGCACAGGAAACTTGTCGAAGAGGTACAGACTGTTCTTCTCAGGTTCGGAATCTCATCCAGGATACACGGCGGACCTTACGTCACCAAGGGTGGCAAGGATTCCGCGTCCTATGTCCTCGCTATACGAGGGAAGGAGAACGTGAGTAAATTCAGGGACAACATCGGTTTCATTTCCGAACGGAAGAGGGGCCTTGTCGACACCATCCTGAGGAGGTACAAGAGGAATCTGAGTTACCTCAGGGATGATTTCGAGGAAATCAGATCGGTAAAGAAACTAGAAGGATGGCAACGGGTCTACGATTTCGAGGTCCCGAGCACCCACTCCTTCTTCTCCAACGGGATACTGAGCCACAACACGGGCAAGACCCTGCTCGCGAAGGCGGTGGCGACAGAAAGCAACGCCCACTTCATACCGATAAGCGGGCCGGAGATAATGAGCAAGTTCTACGGGGAATCGCTTCCCGGTGATGAGCCGGTTCTTGTCAGGGTCGACGGCCGGGTCAAGCTAATGCCAATCGGGGAGCTGGTTGAGGCAGGATTCAAAGACGCAGAGGCCGCATGCTTCAACGAAGGCAGGATTGAATTCAGGAGGATTACAGGTCTGTTCAAGCACAAGAACACCGGCAGGGTGTTGGAGGTCAGAACCGCGAGTGGAAGGACCATCAGGGCCACCGACTACCACTCGCTGCTGACGCTTACGCCTGAGGGCGTAGGAAGTGTTCCGACGTCGGAGCTCGTGCCCGGGAAGTCTTTCTTGCTTGTCCCCAAGACGCTGCGAGGGCCGACCGACCCGACGACGGAGCTGAGACTTTTGGAGCTGCTGCGCGCAGACGACAGGGGCCTTAAGGTGAAAGCGGCAGAAGTCTCGGACCTGCTCGACATTGCGGTAAATCGTCTGGGCCGCGTCGATGTCGAAGAGACCCTGGGATACAAACGAAACTATCTGACCACGGTCAGGAGAATGAACCTAGGCATCGGTATATCGCGGTTCCTCAAACTCCTCGAACTGGCTGGGATAGAACTGCCGTATGACAGGGAAAAGAAACTTAAGATTTGGGCGCAAAGGACCTGTCTGCCTGCAGTCCTTCCCATCGATGACAAACTTGCATTCTTCTTCGGTCTATGGATAGCCGAAGGCGACTTCAACAAAGGGCGAGTCATCAGGTTTGCGGTCAACGCAAGCGAAGTCGGGCCCTTCACCTCGATGTTTCCGGGCTACCTGGGGAAGGCATCGGTCGCCTACAAGGGGGACGAGGGCGCCGTGGTCCATATCTTCAATTCGGCGATGTTGAGGGTAATGCAGGCGCTCGGCTTCCAGAGCGGCTCGCACTCCAAGACGATTCCGCCATTCGCATGGAATCTCAGCGACCAGGCACTCAAGATGCTGCTCAGAGGCTATTCGTCTGGAGACGGCTCGGTCAGAGAACCCTTCTCGCCCGTGGTCGAGCTCGGAACCGCGTCAAGGCAGCTTGCGAACGACCTAGTGTATCTCCTGCTCCGGTTCGGGGTGCTCGTTCGCGTCTACAAGACCAAGGACGACTTCTACAGGCTCGTGATAGGGGACATAGATGGCCTCCAGGCGTTCCTCAAGATCGGGTTCCACGACCCGAATAGGAACGAGCTGATCCGGAAGTATGTCTCAGAACCTAGGAGGCAGGCAGGACGAATCGAGCGCATCCCGCTCGAGCTTCTGACAAAGCTTGGCGTCGAAGTTCCCTCGGCTTGGAACGGGCTACACGCGATGGGGAAGAGCGCGCTTCTCCAGAATGTTTCGGTTCTACCGCAGGCGTTGAAGCCTGCCCTTGAAGGGGACGTGTACTTGGACGAGGTAGTCGAGATATCCGAGGACGAGAGAAAGTACGACAGCGTGTACGACATCGAGGTGGACGGGACTCACAACTTCGTAGGGGGTTTCGGGGGCTTGCTTGCCCACAACAGCGAAGCACGTCTCCGCGAGATCTTCAAGGAAGCAAAGGAGAAGGCGCCGACCATCATTTTCATCGACGAGATCGATTCCATCGCGCCCAAGAGGGAAGAAGTGACGGGCGAAGTGGAGAGACGTGTCGTGAGCCAGTTGCTTTCCTTGATGGACGGTCTGGAGGCCCGCGGAAAGGTCATCGTCATCGCGGCTAGCGTCACAGGCGACACCCCGATACTCGTCAAGGACCCGGAGGGTAGGGTCAGCCTGACACCGATTGGAAGTTTCGTCGATGCGTTCTATCGCGAGGGCGAAGAGGGGGTCGAAAAACCTGCCCTTGGGTTCAAGGTGCTGGGGCTCGACCCTAAGAAATCCGCGAACCCGAGGTTCTCGAAGTACACCTTCTTCGGCGGGAGCAGATTCCAGCCCTTCAGGGGGGTGTTTAGGCACAAGGTCGACGAAATTTACGAAATCAGTTACATCGGAGGGAAGGTCAGGACTACGGGAAACCACTCCGTGTTCATCAGGACCCCCCATGGCATAGAGGCGAGGCGTGTGGACCAGCTCAAAGAGGGAGATGTCCTGGTGGACCTCCCGTTCAAGGCTAAGAGGACAAGGAAGGGACTCGCGGAGGTTCGTGGGCACGTGTTCGAGGAGCGCCCGCTCCCGACCTTCAGGCTCTACGGGGCGGAGCTGCCCAACGCTTATGACGAGGCGGTCGCGCTGACCGAAGTGCGCGGGCCCGGCGGCCAGTCTCACTTGCTGGCGCTCCGAGCGGGAGTGAACCCCTCCACAGTGCAGAGGTGGAGGCACGACGGCACGAAGCCCGATGCCGTCCGCTGGTCTGCCGAGGGCATACCGGAGACGGTAGCCTTGACTCCAGGATTGGCAAGGCTGTTCGGATATTACGCGGCCGAAGGTTACAGCGGAGACAAGGGGCTCACGTTCACCTTCTCCAAAGAGGAGGAGAATTACATCGACGATGTGAAGCGCCTCATGAAGCAGACTTTCAACTTGGATCCCTCGATCGAGAGAGAGCACAACAACGCGGTCACCCTATACTTCGAGAGAAAACCGGTGGCGAAGCTGTTCGGCGACCTCTTCGGTCACGTGGCGCAGAAGAAGAGCCTGCCGTCGTTCATGTTCGAAGCGCCCCGGGAGATCTTCCTAGAGTTCCTCAGGGGGGAGGCCAGAGGGGACGGATACAGCAGCCCGTCGAGGGGGAACTTGGAGATAACCTCGGTGAGCAGGCAGTTCATCAGGCAACTGAACTGGCTCTGCCGCATGCACGGGATCAAGTCATCGACCAGCTCCCTCAGGGTCCCAGCGGGGAGGACGATTGCAGGCTCGGTGGTCGGCAAAGAGACCATAGCCTACCGCCTCCGCATCGGAAAGACTAACAACCCCTTCACTGCGACCCCGGTGAAGAAGCGACTGGCACAGAAGCGGGCAATAATCAAGTCGATTGTCAAAGTCCCCTATTCCGGATACGTGTACGACATCTGTGGAGCCGAGGGGGAAGCCTTCTTCGGCGGCGAGAGCCCTGTTCTGCTCCATAACACCAACCGCCCCAACGCAATCGACCCGGCTTTGAGGAGGCCGGGGCGGTTCGACAGGGAGATAGAGATCAAGGTGCCCGACAAGCGCGGGAGGCTTGAGATACTGCAGATCCACACGAGGCACATGCCGCTTGCTCCTGACGTCGACCCGGAGAAGCTTGCAGCGGTAACACACGGCTTCGTCGGTGCGGACCTCGAGTACCTCTGCAAGGAGGCTGCAATGAAGACACTCAGGAGGATGCTCCCCGAGCTCAAGCTTGAGGAGGAGAGGCTGAGCCCTGAGATACTCGACAAGCTTGTAGTCACGATGGCCGACTTTGAGGACGCGCTGAAGGACGTGATGCCGTCCGCTATGAGGGAGGTCTACCTCGAGACGCCTGACGTTCACTGGTCCGACATAGGTGGGCTTGACAGTGTGAAGAAGGAGCTTCAGGAGGCAGTCGAATGGCCTCTGAAGTACCCGGAGCTCTACAAGGCGATAGGGTACAGCATGCCGAAGGGCATTCTCCTGTACGGCCCGTCAGGGACCGGGAAGACACTTCTGGCGAAGGCTGTAGCGACAGAGAGCGAAGCGAATTTCATAAGTGTGAGGGGGCCGGAACTGCTCAGCAAGTGGGTTGGCGAGTCTGAGAGGGGTGTCAGGGAGGTCTTCAGGAGGGCCAGGCAGGCAGCGCCGTGCGTGATCTTCTTCGACGAGATAGATGCGCTCGCCCCGACGAGGGGTATGGGAGGGGACAGCATGGTAACGGAGAGGGTTGTGAGCCAGCTGCTTACTGAGCTCGACGGCATACAGAGTCTACAGGGCGTTGTGGTTCTGGCAGCCACTAACAGGATAGACATGGTCGACCCTGCTCTTCTCAGGGCGGGCAGGTTCGACAAACTTATCCAGATACCTCTCCCGGACAAGGAGGCAAGAGGCGAGGTTCTCAAGATACACCTCAAGGGAAGG
>Ga0080006_1164816_pt1 | contig 81073 bp, 63 predicted proteins | sample RS3BMetagenome_FD_69209 | JGI IMG/M metagenome (GOLD analysis project Ga0080006, IMG submission 69209) | Ferric oxide microbial mat and aquatic microbial communities from Rainbow Spring, Yellowstone National Park, USA - RS3B (SPADES... ... | reverse complement strand
AACGGCGGGGGCCCGTGAAGCGTAACTGTAACTACCACACCCCCAGGACTGGGGCCGCGCAGTAGTTACCACCCGTAAAGAGTAGGGCTGGACAGCTCGGAACCGGCATTGTCGGGAACCCCGGCGGTTGGCGGATGAACCTGAATCTCGCAATGGATCGCGCACGCCCAACGGCCCGTTGCGCTGCCGGGCCGCCCCCAACGACCGCTCGGGCCGGGACGATCGGTCGGCGCGCTTGTGGCTCAAGGCCCGAGTCGGATCTTTGCGAAATACAGGATGAAGGGCCCCGGTCCAACCCATGGATGAAGGGCCCCAGGCCAACCCATGGAAGCGACCAACCTGGGAAGGGATCGTGCCTGCGTGTGCCGGCGCAGCCGAGCCCAGGATGGCGTTACGCCCACCGCTGACGGAGTTGCGGGAACGGGTCCCAGCGCGGGTGAACCGGAACAGTAGCTACCCGGCACCCCGACGACTGGGGCTGCGGAGTAGCTACCTCTGAGGGCCTGGACGGGGCCGGGTGGGGGGCGCGCCGGGTCCGGGGGCGGGGGCGCATCAGGGGATGCCGCCCGCCGCGGCGGGCCACCCGCCCGGACGCCCGAAGAGGAAGCCCTGTCCCAGGGGGACCCCGCAGCGGCGCACGGCGGCGAGTTCCGCCTCGGTCTCGATGCCCTCGGCGATCAGGCGCGTGCGCGTGCGGCGCGTGTAGTAGCAGAGGGACTCGATGAAGGTTCGGCGGCCGAAGTCGCCGTCCACGCCGCGCACCAGGGCGGCGTCGAGCTTGACGTAGGCGGGGCGCAGCTCCAGCAGGCCCTGGGCGTTGGCGTAGCCGCTGCCGAAGTCGTCCACGGCGACGCGGACGCGGCTGGAACGGGCCGCGCGGCGCACCCACGGCACGGCGTCGGTGGACCGCTCGTGTTCGGTGACCTCGATCACGACCCCGGCCCCCGGCGGCTCTTCGCCTAGGCGCCGGCGGACCAGGCGCAGGGCCTGCCGTGCCGCCTCCGGCGCGCGGAGCGTCGCGGGGTGGATGTTGAGGAAGAGCCAGCCCGACCCCCGCGGCCAGGCGGCCAGGGCGGAGCGGATGCAGGCCAGGTCCAACTCCGGTAGGCGCCCCGCGGCGCCGGCCGCCGCGAACAGGGCGAGCGGGCTCTCCAGGGGCCCGCCGGGCTCCCCGCGGGTGAGCGCCTCCGCACCCATGAGCCGGCCGTCGCGGAGGTCGTAGACGGGGAGGAATAGGGTGTGGATGCCGCCGCCGGCGATGAGGCCCCCGAGCAGCGGACCGGACAGGGCGGCGCCCACCGGAGGCGTGGGACGGGACGGCGCCGGAGGCGGCAGGCGCACATCCGGCGCGGTCCATCCGGCCGGTACGGGCCCTGCCCCTGCCGTCGGGACTGGCCGCATCGCGGCGGCGAACGCCGGGGCGACCAGGCGCACGAGGTGGCGGAGGCGGCGGCGCGCCCGCCGGTCCGGGCGGCGGCCCGAGGACTCGACGTCGAGCACGGCCGCGACGCGGCCGTCGGGCCCGAGGAGGGGCAGTGCCCACTCCCAGATCGCGCCGTCGACGGCGGGGATGTAGTGGCGGCTCCGCCGGACGTCCGTGACCCACACCGCCCGGCCGTTGCGGGCGGCCCGCCCGGTCACCCCGACGCCGACGGGGATGCGGCAGCCGAGGCCGCGCTCGGGATTGAAGCGGTGCGTGGCCACGACCTCCAGCGCGCCCGCGGCCGCATCCACCACCAGGAGTTCCACGGCGCCGCCGGGGAGGACGGTGCGCATCCAGAGGAGGAGTGCCTTCGAGAGGGCCGCTGCCGAGGGGGCGGCGGGGATGGAAGCAGGGGAGGGGTGGAGGGGGGAAGGGAACTCGCCCGCCACGGCCGTCCCGGCCGCCGCCGCCACTGCCAGACGCAGCAGGTGGTTTTCGGCGCGCAGGCGGCCGGCCGCGGCCATCCGGAGGGAGGGGCCGGCCGGGCGCACGACGGCGCGGACCCGCCCGCGGCCGGCCGGGGAAGGCCGTACGGCGATGCGTTCGCGGACCACCAAGGGGGCATGCCTCCCTGCGCTGCCAGCGCTCGCGCGGGGCTGGGGGGCCGGGGCTGCGGCCGGCGATCCCGGGACGCCTCCGGCTGCTCCCGCAGCCATCGGGCCGGGCCGCCCCCTCCCGGTGCAACCTGGGGCCGCGCGTCGGGCGTGGCAGGGGCGGGGAGCCGCGGCTCCGGGGTGGGCGGGGAGCCGCGGCTCCAGTGCCTCGATCATCATCGGTCGAGGAACCGGGGCGTTGAATCGATGGGCGGAATGCTGCCAAGGGTTTGCTCCGGGCCGCCGCCCGAGAGGGCGCGCGCCGCCCCCGATTGCGCTAGCATGGTCCGCAGGGGCCGAGAGGGCCGCCCTGGCGGCCCTGATGCCGTATAGCCGTCGCGGCCGGGTGGGCGCCGGCCCACCGCCTGGAGACGGCCCGAATCCGATCGCCAAGGGGGCTTCCGAGGATGCCGGAGCTGGCGCCGATGCACCCCGAGACGCGCATCGGCCACGTGCACCTGAAGGTCGCCGACCTCGACCGCGCCGTCCGCTTCTATACGGAGGCGCTGGGCTTCGAAGTGCAGGAGCGCTTCGGGGACGACGCCGCCTTCCTCTCGGCGGGCGGCTACCACCACCACCTGGGCCTGAACACCTGGGAGTCCCGTGGCGGGCGGCCGCCGGCCTCCGGTGCCACGGGCCTCTACCACTTCGCCATCCTCTACCCGACGCGGGCCGAACTCGCCTGCGCGCTGCAGCGGCTGTTGCAGCACCGGGTGCCGCTGGACGGGGCGGCGGACCACGGGGTGAGTCAGGCCGTCTACCTGCGCGACCCGGACGGCAACGGCATCGAGATCTACTGGGACCGGCCGCGGGCGGAATGGCCGCGGGCGGCGGACGGGGGCCTCGCGATGACGACCGCTCCGCTGGACCTGCGGGCGTTGCTCCGCGAGGCGGAGGGGGCCGACGCCCGCGGGTAGGGTGCTGCGAAAGTCCTCTCACCGCGTTTGCGGCGGGCCGTCGGTACTTCCCCCTCCGTCGGGTCCTAGCCGCTTCAACTGGAGGGCTGACGTCCGCCCGCCGGCGGGACCTGCCGCTTAAGCCCCCGAGGCGTCAAAATGGGCGTCAGGAGTCGGTGGTGGGTCGTCGTCGTGTGGACGCGGGCGAGGACATCACGCCCGCCGCGCGCAGGGCCCACCCTTCGCGCGCGGGCCGCGACGGCTCCGGGGAGGGGCGGAGGGTTGCGACCTACGGAGACAGCAACCCCAGGGCGTCAGCGTTCGGCCCCTGGTGCTCCCGCGAAGCCGGCTGCGGCGACAGTGAGGGCCTGACAGTGCGTCGCTGTGCCGTGTGCGGAACAACCGCATGCACGGTGCGACGGGGGGGGCGCCGGCCGTAACGCCGGGCCCTACCCTCCCCACACCCCCAGGACTGGGGCCACTAAGGCGTTACCCCGCTGGCACCGTCTCACCGCCTCAGGCCGGCGCAGCGGTGGGTTCGGGCGGCGCAGACTCGCGGTGGCGCGGGTGACGCGCGGGGGCAGGTTGACACGGGCCGGACTTCGTGGGAGCGTGGTCGCCGGGCTGCGGGGGGGCGCGCCTTGCGCGGAGCCCGCGGCCGCGCAAAGGGGTGCGGATCAGGATGCGGACGGATGATGTGGCGGCCGCGAACATGCGGCGCCTCGGTGAAAACGCCTATCCGGGGCGGGGGATCGTCCTCGGCCTGACGCCCGACGGGCGGCACCTCGTGCAGGTCTATTGGATCATGGGACGGAGTCCCGCGAGCCAGAACCGCGTCCTGATGCGGGAGGGCGAGGCGGTCAAGTCGGAGTCCCTGGACCCCGCCCTGGTGCCCAACCCGGCTCTGTTGATCTACTACCCGGTCCGGCGCGCCGGCACGTACCACGTGGTCACCAACGGGGATCAGACGGAGACGATCGTGGATGCGCTGGGGCGGGGCCAGGGCTTCGAGGACGCGCTCCGCACGCGCGAGTTCGAGCCGGATCCGCCACACTACACGCCCCGCATCTCGGGTCTGATCGACGCCGCCGATCCGCGGCACGGGTACAGGCTGGCGATCCTCAAGTCCCTCCTGCACGATCCCGCGCACTGTGTGCGCCACTTCTACACCTACGAGCGCGCGCGGCCCGGCCTTGGGCACTGCGTCACGACCTATGCCGGGGACGGGAACCCGCTCCCTTCGTTTGAGGGGGAGCCGTGGCCGGTGCGGACATTCGACGCGCCGGGGGAGACGGCGGAGCGGTACTGGAGCCTGCTGCATCCCGACCGCAGGGTCGGGCTGATGGTGAAGTTCGTCGACGTGCGGACGGGGGGTTCCTCCCTCCAGATCATCAACCGGCACGAAGCGGGCGCGTAGTGGCGGCGGGCCGAGCCGCTGGACCGGACAGCGCACGACCAGGTGCACGCCGGGGTGGCGTAGGCCCTGGCGCACATGCGGGCGCATCAGGAGACCGCACCCCGCCCGGCGCGCCTGCCCCGGCGCCCCCGATCCGCCCTGCCGGCGCGGGCGGCCGGTGGGCTTCCCCGCGCCCCGCATCGGATGCCGCGGGGCCCCCCGGGGAGGTGCGTCCCGTCCGCGCGCATCTCCCCCGGCGGGCGAAGGGATCCATCGTGCGCGGCGCGGGCCGCCAAGTTCCGGCCGCGGCCCGGGAGGCGCCGGGGACGGGCCTCCGGCGCTGTTCCCAGGCGGCACCGACTCCTCGGGCGTGCACCCGACCCCCCGCCGCCGGGCCGGCCCCCCTTTCCGCACGGACACGCGCAGGAGATCGCCGCGAGACGCCCCAATGGGCGTCCCGCACCGGATCGGGAACCGGGGGGTGGCGACCGGTGGAAGGCACGCGTCCGCTCCGGGCGGCGATCATCGGCTGCGGACGGATGGGCGGCACGATCGACGACGAGGTCGCGCAGGACTCCGGGGTGCTACTGCCGTACGGGCACGCGCCCGCGTACCTCGCGGCGGCGGGGGTGGAACTCGCCGCCGCGGTCGACGTGGATGCCGCGCGGCTGCAAGCGTTCGCCGACCGGTTCCACATCGCGGGGCGCTACGCCGACCACCGCGCGATGCTGCGGGAGGTCCGGCCCGACATCGTCAGCGTCACGACGCGGGCGGTCGGGCGCGCGGCGGTGGTGCTGGAGTTGATCGCGGCCGGCGTGCCGGCCGTGTACTGCGAGAAGGCCCTGGCCTGCTCGCTTGCCGAGGCCGACGCGCTGGCGGAGGCGTGCCGCCGCTCCGGGGCCGCCTTCAACATCGGCACATCGCGCCGCTACGACCCCGGCTACCGTACGGCGCGGGAACGGATCGCCGCGGGCGGGATCGGACAGCCACGGCTGGTGGTGGCCTACGCCCCGGGTGAACTACTGCACACCCACAGCCACACCGTGGACACGATCCTCTACCTCCTGGGCGACCCGCCGGTGGAGGAGGTCCAGGGCGAGGTCGGGGGTGCGGACGCTGGCGCACCGGACCGCCGGCTGCCCGCGGATCCCCCGGTACGCTGGGCGCAGATCCGGTGCGCCGGCGGGGCCCGCGGGGTCATCCTGCCGGCGCCGGGACGCTACGAGTTCGAGGTGGTGGGCACCGCCGGTGCGATCCTGGCCTACAACAACGGCCGCGCGGCGACGTGGGCCCTGCGTCTGCCCGCCGCCGAGCCCCCCGCAGGTGGCCGGGCCGTGTGGGAGATGGTGCCCTTTCCGCAGCACGACCGCTCGATGAGCGCGACGCTGCGCGCCGTGACCGAACTCGCGGAGGCGGTCCGCTCGGGCGCGCCCACGTCCGGCGGGATCGAGGTCGCCCTTCGCCAGACGGAGGTATGCGTGGCGATCGCTGAGTCGCACCTGCAGGGCGGACGGCCGGTGCGTCTCCCGCTGGCGGCGCGCGACCTCTACATCCCGTCGCGGTAACTGCTGTGTACCCCTGGGATGTGGGATTGGACGGCCTGGATCGGTCTTGGTCGGGAGCGCGGCGAGCGGACGGAAGCACGGACGCCGTGACTGAGGCCGGGCTGCGTAGGGGCTCGGCCGTGCGTCCGGCGGCGCAGCCGAGCCCCTCGCGGCGCCCGTCAGCGCGCTACGCCAACCGGTGGCGGAACGGTAGGAACGGATGCGCGGGCCGCCGCGGGTGAACCGGAACAGGAACTCCTCAGCACCCCCAAGACTTTGGCGGCACAGGAGTTACCCGCCGCGGTCAGAAGGCCGGATGCGGCTTGGGCTCCGCATGGGCAGCGGCCCCGCGGCCGCCGAAGGGGATGGGCGTACGGGATGCCTTCCCCGGCCACGACCGTGCGGTGAGCGCGACGCTGCGCACCGAGGGCTGAGGCGCCTGGAGCGAGACCGGCCGAGGGCACAGGGGCCCAGGAAATCGTGGCCGCTGCTTTCTTGAGAAGGCTTTTGCAGCGGCCACTGGGGGGTATGCGCGTGTCTGAAGCCGGCGCCATCCTGCAATTCCGCGATGGTCCACACGGTCCGGCGCCCGCGGCGATCCAGCGGGCCGGGGCCGATATCGCGGTGCCCGTGGCCGAGTCGGACTTCTTCGTCGTCATCGGCGGCCGCCTGGTCGCGCAAGGTGACCTCGCCTTCATCGCCGGGGGGGACGGGGAGGCGCGCTTCCGCTGCGACGTGGCGGAGGTGGCCTGGCGGTGGCGCGCCGGGCCGGCGTCCTCCGAGTTGCGCCTGTCGGTCACGGCGCTACAGGACGGCCTGCTCCTGGACCAGGCCGGGCTGTGGCGCGCGCGCCTTGCGGGGCCGGTGCGGCTGGGGCGTGGGCGCCGGGTGCCGCCGGCGGACCTGCTGGCGCCGGTGGCCGGCGTGCTCGAGGCACACCCTATCTGGATCGGCGACGACCTCTTCGCCGGCATCGACTGGCCAGTGGCCGAGAACGCCTGCGCACCGGAGGGGGAGGGCGGGGAGGGGCGGGTCCTTTTCCGCGAGTTCCCCGGGGTGGAACTCGCACGCGGTCAGACGTGGGTGTCGCACTCGCTGAGCATCGGCGCGGCGGAGCCGGGGCGGCAGGCGGAGGCGTTCGCGGCCCACCTCGGGCGGCTGAGGGCCCGGCCGACGCGGCGGGCCTCCTTTTACTTCGACTGGCTGACGCACGCCTCGGAGGGGCCGACGGAGGCCGAGACGGCGGCGATGGTGGACCTGCTCGGGCGCCTGCGGGCGCGCGACGGCGTCGTCTTCGACATCTACGCGCTGGACGACGGGGCGGTGGAGACGCGCTGGTCGCTCCACTGGGACCGCTACCGGCTGCAGCACCGGAGGCGGTTCCCGGGCGGGCTGACGCCCCTGACGCGGCGGCTGGCGGCGCTCGGCACCGACCTTGGGGTGTGGATCGGGCCGGACGGCTTCGGGGGGGACGGCCGGCAGCCGCGCGCCGCGGACGTCGCGGGGATGGTCCGCGACTGGAACGTGTCGCTGCTGAAGATCGACACCTGCGTCTCCGTGCCCTGGCGCGAGGGGGAGCCGCAGGTCAACGACGCCTACCTGCGCCGCTTCCAGGCGATGCTCTCCGCCTGCCGCGCGGAGCGCGCGGACCTGGTGGCCGTCAACCACCGGGTGACGGGGTCGCCGTACGTGCTGACGATGCTGGACAGCACGCTGTGGGAGGGCGCGGAGAGCTACCCCGACGTGTTTCTGAACAATGCGGACCGGCCGCGCCTGCACACGCGCTATGCGGCCTACGGGCGGGGCCTCCCCACCTACTACGGCGCGCCGAGCGACCTCCTGGAGGACCACGGGGTGTGCTTCAACGGCGACCCCGACGGGTGGCGCCGGGAGGTGTGCGTCGGGGCGTTCGGGCGCGCCCTGGCGCTGTCGCCGGAGATCTACGGGACGCTGTTCCTCCTCCCGGACGCGGACTACCGCGACCTGGGGCTGGGGCTGGCGTTGGCCAAGGAGTGGCGGCCGGTATTGGCGACCCCCGGGCGGCGGACGGACGAGGGGGACTTCGTGCACGCCGATCCGGGCGGGACGGCCGCCGTCGTCTGCCTGCTGAACGACGCGTGGACCCCGGCCGTGCGGGTGCTGCGGGTGGACGAGGGCCTTGGGCTGCGCCGCGCGGCGGGGGAGGCGCGGTACTCGGTGTTGGCGCGGTTCCCGGACCGGCGGGCCGTGGCGGTGGACGTGCCGTGGGGCGGTACGGCCCTGGTGGCGCTGGCGCCGTTCGAGGCGCTGGCGGTCGAGGTGGTGCCGGGCGCGCCGGAGGGCGTGTGGACGGATGTTCCCCACCGGCTGGAGCGGGACGCGCTGATCCTGTCCGGACCGCCGGGCGCGGAGCGGGACGTCCGCGTGTGGAGGCCGGGGGAGGCGCCGGGCGCGGTGCGGCGCGTGCGGTTCCCCGGGCGGGTCCGGCGCGAGCCCGACTGGGTGGACCTGGGCGCCCTGGAGGAAGGGCCGGCGGGCGCCGGGGACGCGGAGGCGGCGGAGGCGTGCCGGTTCGCGATCTCCAACGACCCGGCCGAGTGGCAGGTCCTGGAGGCCGCCGCGCCCACCGGTGTCGCCGAGGTGGCCGCCTGCCGGGACTTCTTCCGCGAGAAGCTGCGGCGCGAGGGTATGGGCGTCGCGCAGAGCGCATGGGACGGGGATCCTCTGACGGCATGGGGCGATGCGCCGCACTGGGCGCGACTGCCGGGGAACCTCTGGCGGCTCGACCTCGGGGACGCCGCCCTGGTGGCGGCCCTCGAGATCGATCTGGCCGATTTCGGCGGCGGGCCGGTCTTCCAAGGCGGCGGCCGGCAGGGGCTGGAGGGGCCGGTGTGGGTCGAGGCCTCCTCGGATCTGCGGACCTGGAGCCGGGCGGAGGCCCATGTCTTCTACACGCGCAATGCCATGCGGACGTGGCCCTCGGCGCTGATCGCCGAGTTTCCGGCCGGGACGGCGGCCCGCTACCTGCGTGTTCGGGCCCGGGGGTTCGCGGTGCGGCACATCCGGGTGCTGGCGCAGGGGGCGGGAGGGGCGCTGCGGCCGCTCTGCCCCGACGGCTGGCGGGGGACAAATCTCTTCGGCGACGCGCCGCCGCAAACGGTGTACCGGGGACGACTGCGCGTGGAGGATACCTGGCCGGGGCGGACGCTCGCGGTGGTGGTGGACCTGCCCGAGCGCGTGCCGCTCCAGCAGGAGGCGTGCCTCTGTTGGGCCGAGGTGGGCGGGCGCGTGGTGCCGGCCGTGGCGGGCAGCCCGCGGCCGTTGTTCCATTCCTGGGAACACGACTCCGGCGGCGCCGGGCCGGGCTTTGTCTGGCGGCTGCCGGTCGGGGAGGGCTGGGTCGGCCGGGAGGTGCGGGTCGGCGTGGCCTGGCTCGGGGCCCGCGCGCGGGACGGGCGCGCGGTGGCGGCGGTGGGCGCGCGAGCCTACCTGCTCTCGGACGGGAGCCCCCTGGCGGAGGCCCGTTTGCCGCTGTAGCGAGCCGCGGATGGGGGTCAGGTGGCCGCTGCACAGCTGCCCCAGTCCTAGGGGGGCTGGACTCTTTACGGCTCCGGGTCACGTGCCGCCGGCGTTCTCGGATCGGTTCGAGCACCTTCGCCACCGGTCGGCGTGCCGACACCGGGCGGGCGCCGCGCCCCCCCCGCCCGTGGCCACGCGCGAGCCCTTCCCAGGTGGGCCGCTGCCATGCGTTGGCGTGCGTACCTTCATCCGCCCGCCGGCGGGGTTGCCGACCAAGCCCACCCCGGCTGTCCAGCCCCACTCTGGAGCGGTGCCGCGCAGTTACGCGCAACTGTCCTCCTGCGAAGGGAGATGCGCCTGTCCGTTCCGGAGGACGGGGTGCTCGCGGCCCGCTGGGACGCGGTTGCGGACGGCGGGGCTGCCCGGACCCGCGTCACACCGCGTGTGCCGCTCCCCGCCGCCCCGGCCGCGCGCTGGCGCGCCGCTGCGCGCATCGCCGTCCCTGGTGCCGCGAACCGGGCCGGCCGGACCCCGCCGGTGCCACGCATGCCCGGCCGCGGTGCCGGCATAGGCTCCGGGCAACCCTTCCGCCAGGGGGTCTGCCGTGCGCCGGCGCCAGGTTTCACTCGCCGCCGCGGCGGCGGGCCTCGCCCTCGCCCTGCTGCTGCTGGCCGGCGCGCTGCATCGCCCCGCGCACGCGGACGGTGCGGCGCTGGCGCGGATTCGCCGCCGCGGCTATCTGGTCGTCGGTGTGCCCCTCTGGCTGCCGCCCTTCGGCGCCCCCTCGCGGGCCGGCGGATGGCAGGGGCTCGACGTCGCGCTTGCGCGCGGGGTGGCCCAGGCGCTCTTGGGCAACGCGCTCAAGGTGCGCTTCCTGCCCCTGCTGCCGGGCGAGCGGCGCTGGGCCGTGCAGAGCGGCGCGGCGGACCTGGTCGCTGCCGGCTTCGCCTCGGTGGTGCCGGCCGGGGGCGCTCCCCCCGCGGCCCCCGCGGAGAGCGGTGTGCGCCTGGTCGGTCCCTACTTCACCGAACCGCTCGCGCTGCTGGTGCGGCGGGGAGATCCGGTGCGGCAGTGGCGCGACCTCGACGGCCGCGTCGTCGCCGTACTGCCCGGCAGTGCCGGCGGTGCAGCCCTGGTGCGCGTCACGGGGCGCCGCGCCACCCCGGTCCTGGCGGAACCGGGCAGCGCCGCCCTCGCCGCCCGGGGGGTGGCCCTCGGCCGATACCGCGCCGTCGTCGGGGGGTTGGCCGTGTGCAGGGCCCTGGCGGCCTACGACCCGGAACTCTCGGTACAGACGGTCCCGGAACTCGGCCGCGAGGCCTACTGGGTACTCGTTCCTGAGGATGCGCCCGAACTGGTCGATCCGGTCCGCCGGGCCGCCGCCGCCCTGCCCTCCGGCGCTGCGTTGCAGCGCCGGCTGGCCGGGTGGGCCGCCGCCGCGGCCGAACCGTCCCAGTCGCCGCCGCCCTTTTTGACGGACCCGTCCGCTACGGCGTAGAATGCCGAGGATAGGGTTCCCATCGGATTCCTGTGCCGCCGCCCGGCGGGTCCCGTCCCGATTCGGCGCCGGGGCCCGGTCCGTCCGGCTTCCCCCCTACATCCGCCCCGCATTGGCCAGAGGCCGCGGAGGTGCCACACGATGATCCGCCGCCCCAAGATCACCATCGTCGGAGCCGGGATGACGGGCGCCACCACCGCGCACTGGTGCGCTGCGGCCGAACTGGGAGACGTCGTCCTCTTCGATGTCGTCGACGGACTCCCGCAGGGCAAGGCCCTCGACCTCTGGGAGGCGACGCCGATCGCCGGCCTTGACGTCCGGGTCCTGGGCAGCGGCGACTGGGCGGCGACGGCCGGTTCGGACGTCGTCGTCATCACCGCCGGCAGCCCCCGCAAGCCCGGTATGAGCCGTCGCGACCTCCTCGCCGTCAACCACCGGGTGGTGGCCGAGGTGGCGCGCCGCGCGGTCGCGGCCTCACCCGACGCCGTCTTCGTCGTGCTGACCAACCCCGTCGACGTCATGGCCTACGTGGTGCTGCGGACGACCGGCCTGCCCCCCGCGCGGGTGGTCGGCCAGGCCGGCGTACTGGACAGCACCCGCTTCCGCGCCTTCGTGGCCGGTGAACTCGACGTCTCGGTCCGGGACGTCCACGCCCTGGTTCTGGGCGGCCACGGTGACACCATGGTGCCGCTGGTGCGGCTGTGCCAGGTGGGCGGCGTGCCGTTGACTTCGCTCCTGGCGGCCGACGCCATCGAGCGCCTGGTCGAGCGGACCCGGAACGGCGGCGCCGAGATCGTGGGGCTCCTCAAGACCGCGAGCGCCTTCTATGCGCCAGGCGCGGCGCTCTGCGAGATGCTGCAGGCGATCCTGCGCGACCAGGGGCGGGTGCTTCCGGCACCTGCCTACCTCCAGGGCGAGTACGGCCTCAATGGTCTCTACACCGGGGTCCCCGTCATCCTGGGCGCCGGCGGGGTGCGCCGGGTGGTCGAGGTTCCGCTGGAGCCCGATGAGCGGGCCGCCTTCCAGCGCTCGGCGGACGAGGTGCGCCAGGCGATGGCGGAGTTGCCGCAGGAGGCCTGATGGGGCCGGGCGGCATGTCCCAGAAGGTCGACGCGCGAGGTGACGCCACCTGAACCTGTATGAGCACATGGCCAAGGACGTTCTGCGCCGGTCCGGCGTCCCCGTCCCGGACGGCCGCCTCTGCCACACGCCGGAAGAGGCCGCGGCGGCGGCGGCGGCCCTGGGTCCCGTCGCGGTGAAGGCACAGGTGCTGGTCGGCGGGCGCGGCAAGGCCGGTGGCATCCGCCTCGCGCAGACGCCGGAGGCGGCGGCGGAGGCCGCGGAGGCCATCTTGGGCATGGATCTCAAGGGCCACCGGGTCGAGAGCGTCTACTGCGAGCAATGCCTGGACATCGAGCGGGAACTGTATCTGGCGATCGCGATCGATCACTCGTCGCGTCGGCCGTTGCTCATCGCCTCTGCGGAGGGCGGCATCGCGATCGAGGAAGTTCCCGAGAAGGCCATCGTCAAGCGTCCCGTCGACCTGCCTTGGGGCCTCCTGCCCTTCATGGCCCGTCAGGTGGCCGTCCGCCTCGGTCTGCCGGGTGAACTGCACGCGGCCTTCGGGGACATCGCGGGACGCCTCTACGCCATCTTCCGGAGCCGGGACGCCACGCTGGTGGAGTGCAACCCGCTGGCGGTGGTCAGCGGAGGTGCGGCGGGCCGCCGCGAGAGCGGCGAAGCGCGCGAACCCTCCCCGGGTGGGGGCGGTGCCCCACGGCGCCTCATGGCCGCCGACGCCCGCTTGAACGTGGACGACGACGCGCTGGGCCTCGGCCGCCAGCCGGACATGCCGCGCACGGAGACCGCCACCGACCTGGAGAGGCGGGTGCGTGCGCTCGGCTTGGCCTTCGTGCAGTTGGACGGCGACATCGCGGTGATGGCCAACGGGGCCGGCATCACCATGGCGACGCTGGACGCGCTGCAGAGCCTCGGCGGCCGGCCGATGAACTTCCTCGACGCCGGCGGCGGCGCCGCTTCGGGCCCGACCGCCGAGGCGTTGGCCATCCTGCTGTCCACGAATCCCAAGGCTGTCCTTGTCAACATCTTCGGGGGGATCACCCGCTGCGACGATGTGGCGCGGGCGATCATCGATGTGAAGAACCGCCGCGCCATCGAGGTGCCGCTCGTGGTGCGGCTGGTCGGGACCAATGAGGGGGAGGGCACCGAGATGCTGCGCGCGGCGGGCATCGGTGCCTTCAGCTCCATGCGGGAGGCCGCGCAGGCGGCCGTAGAGGCAAGCCGCCGGTAAGAGGGGGCGCGGCCGGAGCGGGCGCTCGCCGCCCCCTCCGGTTCGGGGCCCTTGCGCCGCGAAGCCCCTAGGGATGTGGGCGGCGTTTGCTGCGGGTTGTGCAAGCGCGCGGCGGCTTTCGGGGTGCGGGATTTCGGAACCGCATGAGGGGATCCGAATCGCAGGCGACCCGTCGTGCCTGAGGCACCCGGATGGCCCAGACGGTGGCGGAAATGTTCCCCCCGCAGGGGTAGGTTTCCGGGCCGCACCCGGGGCGAAAAGCCTTGGGGCGCAAAGGACAGGGAATCGTGGCCGCGCAAAAGGGGACTTTTGCGGCGGGCCACGAGAGGAGGCGTGCCCCCAGTGGGCATCCTGGTGGACGAGAGGACGAAGGTGCTCGTCACCGGCATCACGGGCCGGCAGGGCGCCTTCCACACACAGCAGATGTTGGAGTTCGGCACGCGCGTCGTCTGCGGCGTGGCGCCGGGGCGCGGCGGGCGCGAGGTCTGCGGCGTGCCGGTCTTCGAGACGATTGAAGCCGCGGTGGACAATCGCGGGGCTACGGCGGCGTTGCTCTTCGTGCCAGCGGCCGCCGCGCGGGATTCGGCCTTCGAGGCGATCGACGCCGGCCTCTCGCCGGTCGTGATCATCGCCGAGCACGTCCCGGTGCACGACGCGATGGACATCATGGCCTTCGCCGCCGCGCGGGCCGCGGTGGTCATCGGGCCCAACACGTACGGCATCTGCAGCCCCGGCGGCAAGGCGAAACTGGGCATCCCGCCCGGGCGGATCTTCCAGCCCGGACCCGTCGGCGTGGTCGCCCGTTCCGGAACGCTCTCCTACGAGATCGTGGCCTCGTTGACCGAGGCCGGGCTCGGGCAGAGCACGGTCGTGGGCATGGGAGGCGACCCCGTCGTCGGCGTCGGCTTCGTCGAGGCGCTGAAGCGCTTCGCCAAGGACGAAGAGACGCGCGCCGTGGTCCTGGTCGGGGAGATCGGCGGCACGGCGGAGGAGGAGGCGGCCGAGTTCATCAAGGGCATGGACCGCCCGGTCGTCGCCTACCTCGCCGGGGCCAGTGCCCCGCAGGGACGCCGGATGGGCCATGCGGGGGCGATCGTCGAACGCGGGCGCGGTTCCTTCCAGAGCAAGCGTCAGGCGCTGGAGGCGGCGGGCGTGGCCGTCGCGGGGATGCCGTGGGACGTGGCGCCCCTGGTACGGGCGGCGCTGCGGGGGGGGGCCGGCGGCGCCTGAGCCGCAGATCCACCGGGGACCGGGGTACCCGGCGCTGTGCGCCCGTCCCCGGCCGGCCGGCATCCTGCCCGCCCCGCCCGACCGGCGGTGGTGGGCTTTCACCGTGCATGTCGGGGTTCTCCTGATTTGTCGACTCTGCGCACTTTCACTATACTGGGTGACGACTCGGCCCGCTTGTGGCGCGGGGTCTGGGGGTGCGGGCATGTCCCGGCGGATGCGGCTGGCGCTGGCATCAGGCGGCATCGCCGTCGCACTGGTCATCCTGATGGTCACGGCCATCCGGGCCGCCTCCACTTACTACTACACGCTGCCGCAGTTCCGCGCCCTCGGTTCCGGCGCGGTGGGCCGCTACGTCCAGGTGAACGGGACGGTCGGCGGCGCACCGCAGTGGAACGCGGCGACGCAGCAACTGGTGTTCTCGGTGCTGCCGCCGGCGCCGGCGTCCGGCTCCTCGGCATCCGCCTCCCCTGCGGCGGCCACCGCCCTGGCGGCATCCGCCTCCCCTGCGGTGGCCGCTGCCCCTGCGGCATCCGTGGAGTCCCTGCCGGTCGTCTACAATGGCCCGGAGCCGGACGCCTTCAACCCCGGGATCAGTGTGGTCGTCGCGGGCACACTCGGCGCCGACGGTACGTTCAAGGCGCGTCAGGTGCTCGTCAAGTGTCCCTCACATTACACGGCAGCCCCGCCGGGGCAGGATGGGGCGCAGTGGTCCAAGCCGTGACCGGCGCCGATCCGGGTGCAGCGTCGCCCGCCGCAGACGGGCCGGCCCCGTCCGGCATGGCGGCGCGGGGCGTGCGCCCCTCCGCCGCGGATGGGACCGGGACCGGGGTTTCCCCGTTGTCGGCGGAGGGGCTACGTCATGCCTACGGCTTCCGCCGGGTGCTGGCGGGCGTCGACCTACGCCTGGACCCCGGCGAGATCGTGGCCGTCTTCGGCCCCAACGGGGCGGGGAAGTCCACCCTGCTCGCAGCCCTTGCGGGCCTCCTCCGACCGGACGCCGGCACGGTGCGGTGGTGGGGTGGAGACGCCGCCGCCGCCCCGGGGCGCGTGCGTCGGCGCGTCGGGCTGGTCGGCCACCGGAGCTTCTTGTTCGACGAATTGACCGCCTTGGAGAACCTGACCTACTACGCGCGGCTGCTGGGCCTAGCCTCCCCGTCCGAGCGGGCCCGGGAGGCCATCGCGGCCGAGGGGCTGGGGCTGCACGCCGGCCGCCCGGTCGGAGAACTGTCGCGCGGCATGACGCAGCGCCTGGCCCTTTGCCGCGCCTGGCTGGCGGCGCCCCGCGTCGTGCTGGCCGACGAGCCGGCCACCGGTCTGGATCCCGAGGCGGCCGGCCGGCTCTACGGGCGCTTGGACGCCTTGCGGGCGGATGGCGGGGCGGCGGTGCTGGTCGCCCACGACCTGGCGGAATCCCTCGGTGTCGCGGACCGCTACGTGATCCTGGCGGGCGGCGAGATCGCCGACGCGGGCCCCGCCGCGCCGTGGCGCGGCCGCGCGGAGGCCTTCCATGACCAGTACGGGCGGGTCGTGGCCGAGGGGCGGCGCCGCGCCCGAGGCCGGACCGCCGCGCGCCTTCCCGTCTCGGTCCCCGCCGCGGGCGGGGCGGTGGATGCCGGGGGATCCCCTGGCGTCGCCGGTCCGCCCGTACCTGCCGGGGTGCGGGCGCGGTGGGATACGGCAGCGGGTGGCGGGGATCTGGGTGCCGGGAAGGGCGTCGGGGCCGGGGCGGTCGCGGCCGCGGTGCTCTCCCGCGAACTGCGCCTGTGGTGGCGCGGGCGGGAGCGGCTGGGCGCGGCGACGGCCTTCGGCCTGCTGGTGGCCCTGGTCTTCGGCTTCGCCCTCGATCCGACCACCGTGAACCTGAGGCCGGTGTTCGCGGGGGTCCTGTGGACGGGCCTGCTGTTCGCGGGGCTGCCGGCCTTCGCCCGGGCGATGGCCGGCGAGTGGGAGAACGATGCGCTGCACGGCTTCCGCGCCACGGGGGCCGACCCGGCGGCACTCTTCTACGGCAAGTGCCTGGGCAACCTGGCGGGCTTCGCCTTGGCGGAGGTCGTGCTGGTACCGGCCTTCGTGGCGATCCTGCAGGTCCACCCGAGTGGCCCGGCGGTGCCGGCGCTGGCCGCGCTCGCCCTCGGAACGCTCGGCTTCACCGCGGCGGGGAGCCTCCTCGCGGCGGTGGTCGCGCGGGCGCTGGGGGCGGCCGCGGGGGGGACCCTGCCGCTCATCGCCCTCCCGTTGCTGACACCGGTGATCCTCGGCACCGTGCGCGTGGTGCAGGGCGTGCTGGATGCGGCGCCGGCGACCCAGGGCTCGTGGCTGCTGATGCTGCTCGTGTACGCCGGCCTGTTCTGGTTTCTGCCGTTGGTGCTGTTTCCCATCGTGGCCGAGGCCTGATGCGCGGGGTGCCGCCGGGCGCGGGGCGGCGCGGCCGGACCGGGGTCGAAGGTACCGATGAGCCGGGGGGCGGGTGCCCCGGCCGGAGGGGGATCGCAGGATGCGCGCCGCGGCTCTGACGACGTTCCGTCCGTCCATCGGGGAGCGGGTGCCCGCCTGGCTGGCGTGGGCGGCGATCACGGCTTCGATGTACCTTGGCTTCATCTACGCCCCGCCGGAGCAGACGATGGGCGACGCCCAGCGGATCATGTACTTCCACGTCGCGGCGGCCTGGAACGGCTTTCTGGCCTTCGGCGTGGTCTGCGTCGCCGCGGTCCTGTACCTCTGGCGCGGGGAGCGCGGCTGGTCGCGGGTGGTGTACGCCTCGGCCGAGATCGGGGTGTTCTTCACCAGCATCTGCATCATCGGCGGCTCGGTGTGGGCGCGGGCGGTCTGGAACGTCTGGTGGACGTGGGACCCGCGGCTGACGACGACGCTTCTGCTCTGGTTCATCTTCGTAGGACTCCTGGTGGTGCGCGGGTCCGCGGAGGGCGACGTGGCGCGCGAGCGCCTGGCGGCGGTGATCGGTATTGTCGGCTTCTTCGTGGTGCCGATCGTGTACATGTCGGACCAGTGGTGGGTGGGGCTCCATCCGCAACTCATCACCATGAGCGGTTTCGCCATGCCGGGGCGCATGGTGGTTGCACTGATGTCCTCGTTCGCCGCCTTCACGGTGTTCTACCTCTGGCTGCTCGGGCGTCGGCTGCGCCTGGTGGCGCTGGCCGAAGACGTGGCGGCCCTGCGGGAGCGCCTGGGATAGGAGCGCCGCAGGCGCTGCGGCGGCGGGGGCTCCGTCCGCCCGGGCGGACGGATGGTGGGATGGTCCGGTCGGGCAGGACTCATCGTTGGGGGGAACGTGCCGGTGTCGCCGCTGTGGTGGATGTTTCTCGGGTACAGTCTGATGTGGGCCGCTATCGTTCTCTACGTCGCCAACCTCGGCCGGCGGCAGGCGGCACTCCACCGTGAGCTCGAGGCGCTTGCGGCCGCCGTCGACGCGACCGCAGCCGAGGATGCCGCGCCCGCGGCAGGTAGTGGTGCGGAGGGCCGCGGGCCGGCCCCGGCGCGGCCGGCGCGGTGAACGAGGACCGCGCGTGGGGTCCCGGGGGTACCGCCCTCGGCGGTGCGGGGCTCATCGTGGTCGCGGCCACGCTGGGGAGCAAACTGCTGGGCTTCGGCCGGGATACGGTGCTCGCCCGGCAGTTCGGCTCGGCTGGTCCGACGGCCGCCTACTTCATCGCGTCCCAGGTACCGCTCGTGCTGTTCGCGGCGGTGGGCGTCGCCATCACCACGGTGTTCATCCCGATGTTCTCCTCCCTCCTGGCCACGGAGGGCTCCGGGGACGCGGAGGTGTTCGCCGCGCGCGTCAACGGGGCTGTGACCGCGGCGGTCGCCGTGCTCATCCTGCTCCTGGAGGTCGGGGCCGGCCCGGCCGTCTCGATCATGGCCTTCGGGTTCCGCAAGAACGGCCTCGACCACGCCCTCACCGTCGAGATGGTGCGCATCATGGCCCCGTTGATCATGTTCTACGCCTGGTCGGGCGTCGTCGGCGGCGTGCTCAACGTGCGGGGCTTCTTCGGCCCCAACGCCGCGATGGGCATCCCCCAAAACCTCATCATCATCGCTGCCATCTTCTACGGGAGCGCGCACGCCCAGAACATCCGCTGGGTCGCCTGGGGGAGTCTCGTCGGGACGCTCACGACCTATCTCGTGCAGTTGCCCGCCCTGCACCGGTCCCGCTTCCGCGTCCGCTGGCGCTTCGACTTCCTCCACGATCCCCGACTGGCCTTCATGGCCCGGCTGGTCCTCCCGGCGGCGGTGACCGCCCTGGCGCAACAACTCGGCATCGTGGTCGACCGGGCCCTCGGGTCGTCTCTGGGCGGGAGCCTGCTCTCCGACCTCACCTACGCCGGGCGCCTGCAGATGCTGGCCTATTCCATCCTCGGCATGTCCATCGCCACCGTCCTCTATCCGTCGCTGGCGGCCTCGGCGGGCGCGGCGGAGATGTCCGTATTCCGGCGGACGTTCGTGCGGGGGCTCGGCCTCGTCAACTTCGTGACCGTGCCGGTGGCCCTGGGCATGTTCCTGTTGCGGGAGCCGTTGGTGCACGTCCTGTTCCAGCACGGCCAGTTCACGCCCCAGGCGACGCGCCAGACGGCCTATGCCCTGGCCTTCCTGACGCTCGGCACGTTCGGCTACGGGTGGCAGGACTACCTCAACCGCGCCTTCTTCGCGCTCAAGGACACACGCAGCCCGATGCTGGGCGGCTTCATCGCGGTCGGGGTCAACGTGGTCCTCGACTTTCTGCTGCTACACCCGATGAAACAGGGCGGTCTCGCGCTTGGCACGGCCGCCGGCTGGAGTTGTGCGGCGGTCTTCCTGGCGGTTCGCTTGCGCCGCCGCATGGGGTTGCTCGGCGGGCGGCAACTGGCGTCGAGAACCCTGCGCGTAGCGGTGGCCGCCGCCACCGGCTTCGTCCCCGCCGCACTCCTCTACGGCCGGCTCGTCACCGTCCTCGGTGGCGGACGTTGGAGCGGGTACGCGCTCGGCCTCTGTCTGGTGTGCGCGGGCGCGGCGGCCGTCTACGTGTGCGTCTGCTACCTCCTGCGTGTACCCGAATTGGGGGAGGCGGCCGCGATTCTGCGCGGGCTGGGCCGCCGTGTCGCCGCCGGCGGCGCGGGAGACGCCGTCGGCTAACAAGAACCACTGTCCAGGTATGGGTTCCAAGTCGAGCCTTGCATGGTATACTCGTCTTGTGTCACTCGGAACGGACGTCGTCCCTCCACCGAATCACGCATGATGCTGGATGATGTGGAGGGCTGTGCGACGGATTTCGCGGTATGGGGGGCAACCCGGGTGCTCCATGGCGCCCACCCGTGACGGCCGGTGGCGAGTGTGGTCGACGACGGGTCGTCACGGGTTAGTCCGTGCGCGGGAGCAGGAGGCGGAGCGGTGCGGGCGATGGGGCGGACCAACTTCCGGGCGCTGAAGTGGCAGACCTTTGGTGTTGGCGCCGTCGGGTTGTCGACGGTCCTCGTGGCCCTCCACGTGTGGTGGGGGCCGAGCGCCACCGCCGGGGCACTGGCGCTACGGGTGGCGCTGCTTTCCGCGGCGATCCTCGTGTTCAACGAGTATGCCTTCCTGCTCATCGGCCGGACGGACGGGGCCCTCAACCAGGAGCGCCAGCGGTTGTATGCGCTGCACCAGATCAGCGAGGGCGTGACCTTCCTCCCGGCCCTGGAGCGCAATCTCGGCGCGACCCTGGAAATCGTGCGGCAGGTGTCTGGCGCGGCCGTCGTGGCCTGGGTGGAGCCGACGGGCGGCGCGAAGGCGGAGATCCGCTGCCGGGTCATGGTCGGCGACCGCCGGACCACCGCGGACGAAGACGTACGGCTCCGCTACGGCCAGGATCTCCCGGGCCGCGCGCTGAGCAGCGGCAAGTTGGTCGCCATCGAGGACGTCTCGGCCATCCCCGCCGCCGACCGGGGCGCGTACCCACTCATGGTCGCCGAGGAGCTCCGCTCGGGGGCCGCGCTCTGCGCGACCGTCCACCAGCATGCGATCGGCGTCCTGACCCTGGGGTGGCGGCAGCCGCACCGCCTGACGGCGGCCGACCGCGAGTTCGTGGAGAACGTGGCCAACCTGCTGGGCGTCGCCGTCGAGAACCTGCGGCTCTACCGGGAGACGCAGCACCTGGGGGCGCTGGAGGAACGGGACCGCATCGCGCGCGAGATGCACGACGGGTTCGCGCAGATGCTGGCCTACCTCAAGATCCGGGCCGAGACCGCGCTGGCCCGGGCGCAGGAGCCCGGCGCGGCGGCCGGCCTGGCGGTCGCGCTGGAGGATATCCGCCAGGGCGCCGTCGAGGCGCTGGGGGACGTCCGCCAAGCGATCATGGACCTCAAATCCCCCGTGGGCAGCGTCCCAGGGGACTTCACCGCCCACCTCGCCGCCTATCTCCATTCCTGGAGCCGGCTCAACGACATCGAGGCGGAACTTTTGCTGCCGCACGGCAGTCTGGAATTCGACGGTGATGTCGAGTTGCAAGTGCTGCGCATCTGCCAGGAGGCCCTCGCCAATGTTCGCAAGCACGCGCGGGCGCAGCGGGTCTGGGTCCGGTTGGCCAGGGAGGGGGACGGGGCCGTGGCGGTCTCGGTGGCCGACGACGGCAGCGGCTTCGATCCCTCGCAGGCACCGCGTCCCGGCCACTTCGGCCTCGGCATCCTGCGCGAGCGGGCCGCCGCCATCGGCGGAGCCGTGTCCATCCGGGCCCGTCCCGGCGGCGGTACAGAGGTGCTCCTGAGCCTTCCGCCGGCGGGCCCGCCCGCCGTCCGCCCGCTGGCGGCGGTCGGGGGCGTCCGCTAGCAGGGTGGAGCGAAAGTCCTGCGCCCTCCGGCGCCGGTCCTCGTCCGAAGGCGACTTTTCGAGCGTTGTCCGGGCGGGGACGCCGGCGTCCCGCCATGACGGAACGGCATCGCGCCGCGTCGCATGCCCGGCGGGGCAGACGCCGTGACAGCAGGGGCCTTGCAGTGCCGATCTGGAACCTGTGCCGGGAGCCGCCGGTGCGGGCCGGGCCCGCACCGGCGGCGACACATCTAAGGGAGGCCGAGACATGGCGATCCGCATTCTGCTCGCCGACGACCACGCCCTGGTCCGCCAGGGGATTCGCGAACTTCTCTCCTCGCAACCGGAGTTCGAGGTGGTCGGGGAGGCGGCGACGGGCGCCGAGGCGCTGGCCCAAGCCATCGAGAGCCGGCCCGATGTGGTGCTGCTGGATATTCATATGCCCTCTGGCGACGGGCTTTGGGCCACGACCGAGATCACGCGCGAGGTGCCGAGCGCCCGGGTGCTCATCCTCACCGTGTCCACCGAGGACGAGCACCTCAAGGAGACGCTGCGGCGCGGCGCGGCGGGCTATCAACTGAAGTCGAGCCCGTCGGACTCGCTGTTCCAGGCGATACGCGAGGTGGCGCGCGGCGAGACGACCGTACCCGGCACCATGGCCGGCCGGATCCTCGCGGCCTTGGGACTGCCGCAGGAGTCGCGTGGGGCCGGCCGCGAGGCCGGGCTGTCCTCCCGCGAACAGGACGTCCTGCGCCTGCTGTCGCGCGGCCAGACGAACAAGGAGATCGCCGAGGCCCTGGAGATCAGCGAGAATACGGTGAAGGCACACCTCAAGAGCGTGCTGCGCAAGCTCGGCGTCAGTAACCGCGTCGAAGCCGCGGGCTGGGCCTTGCGGCATCTGGAAGGGACGGGGGACTGACGCCCGCCCGCGGTCCCTTGGGCCCGCGCCCGTTTGACGGGCCGGTCCCGCGCTCCGTAGACTGGTAGTGCCCTGGGGAGGAAGTAGCCGGGTCCGGGCGGTGCAGCAAGGGGGTCCGCGGCTGCAAGGCCCCTCCGCCCGCTCCGCGCGAATGTCGCCCCGCGGCTTTGGTGCCCGGGTTGGATAGGGTGGCGCAGGACGCGGCGGCCTCCGCGCGATGGAGTGGCATCCGCCTCCGGCAAGCTGGCCGGACGGCCGGAGCAGGAAACACCCCCGGCGGGGCCGACTGCCGCAGCCGGATGTGGAGGCCGCAGGCTTTCTGCGGACGCAAGCCTCCGCCGCGCCCGCGGCGCAACCCTCTGCGGCCCGAGCCCCACGGGTTCCGCCCGTTAGCGCGGGGAGAGTGCCCCCCAGGGCATGAAGGTGGTACCGCGGAGCAACCCTCCGCCCTTTACGGGCGGAGGGTTTTTGCTGGTGAAGGAGTGACGGCCGTGGCGATCGAGGAGACCGAGCTGCCCAAGGCCTACGATCCCGCACCCGTGGAGGGCCGGGTCTACCGGCGGTGGTTGGAGAGCGGGGCCTTCGCGGCGCCGTCCGGCGCCGCTGGAGGCCCCCGCTTCTCCATCGTCATGCCGCCGCCCAACGTCACCGGGCGGCTGCACATGGGACACGCCCTCGACAACACCCTGCAGGACGTGTTCGTGCGCTGGCACCGGATGATGGGCGACGCCGCCCTCTGGGTGCCGGGGACCGATCACGCCGGCATCGCCACACAGGCGGTGGTGGAGAAGCGCCTGGGGGAGCAGGGCACCTCGCGGCGCGCGCTGGGGCGGGAGGCCTTCGTGCAGCGCGTCTGGGCGTGGAAGGGAGAGTATGAGGCCGGCATCGTGGACCAGTTGCGGCGGCTCGGCTGCTCCTGCGACTGGGCCCGCCAGCGGTTCACGCTGGACGCGGGGCTTTCGCGGGCCGTGGAGGAGGTCTTCGTCCGCTACCACCGGCAGGGGCTGCTCTATCGCGGCAACTACCTGGTGAATTGGTGCCCGTCCTGCGGCACGGCGATCTCGGACCTGGAGGTGGAGCACGAACCGGAGGAGGCGCGCCTCTACAGGGTGCGCTACCCGTTGGAGGGCGGCGGTGAGGTGGTCGTGGCCACCGTGCGGCCGGAGACCATGCTCGGGGACGCGGCGGTGGCGGTGCATCCGGAGGACGAGCGCTACCGCGACGCCGTCGGCCGTACGGCGGTGCTGCCCCTGGTGGGCCGGCGCATCCCGGTGGTCGCTGATGCGCACGTGGATCCGTCGTTCGGGACCGGTGCCCTGAAGGTGACGCCGGCGCACGACGCCGACGACGCGGCGATCGCCGGACGCCACGGCCTGCCGTCGTTTTCCGTGATCGGGGTGGACGGCCGCCTGACCGCCGAGGCCGGGCCGGACTACGCCGGGCGTCCCGTGGCCGAGGCCCGGGCGGCCGTGGTCCTTGCCCTCCGCGCGGGCGGGTTCCTCGTCGGCGAGGAGCCCTACACCGCGGCCGTGGGGCGGTGCTCGCGCTGTCGCGGCGTGGTCGAGCCGCTCATCTCCCGGCAGTGGTTTCTCCAGATGCGCACTCTGGCGGATGCGGCGGCGGGGGCGGTGCGGTCCGGCCGTATCCGCTTCGTGCCTGAGCGGTTCGCGGACGACTTCCTGCAGTGGATGGAAAAGGCCCACGACTGGTGTGTGAGCCGGCAGCTCTGGTGGGGGCATCGCATCCCTGCCTACGAATGCGCGGCCTGCGGGGAGACGACGGTGGCGGCCACACCCCCCGCGGCGTGCCCGCGCTGCGGGGCGGCGGAGCCGGAGCGGGACCCGGACGTCCTGGACACCTGGTTCTCCGCCGCGCTCTGGCCCTTCTCCACCCTCGGGTGGCCGGACGCGGCGTCGCCGGATCTGGCCGCCTACTACCCGACCGACCTGCTGGTCACGGGCCGGGACATCCTCTTCTTCTGGGTGGCCCGGATGGCGTTCTCCGCACTGCAATTGACGGGAGAGGTGCCTTTCCGCACGGTGCTCCTGCACGGCCTGGTGCGGGACGCCCAGGGCCGCAAGATGAGCAAGTCCCTGGGCAACGGCATCGACCCGCTGGAGACGATCGACCGCTACGGGGCCGACGCCCTGCGGCTGACGCTGCTCGTGGGGGTGGCCCCCGGCAATGACACCCGCTTTTCGCCGGAGAAGATCGAGGGCAGTCAGCGCTTCTGCAACAAGCTCTGGAACGCGGCCCGCTTCGCGCTGGGGCACCTGACCGCAGCCGCGGGGGAGGTGGCGGCCGATGCGGACGCGGCCGGTCCCCCCGAACTTGTGGACCGCTGGATCGAGAGCCGCCTGGCCGCGGCCGCCGCGGCCGCCGGCGCGGCCCTGGCGCGCTTCGACCCGGGCGAGGCCCTGGCGGGGCTGCAGTCCTTTGTGTGGGACGATTTCTGCGACTGGTACCTTGAGGCGGTGAAGCCGCGCCTGTTCGGTGCGGCCGGGGCGGGCGCCGCGGCCGCCGCGCGCCGGGTGCTCCGGCGGGTGCTGGGCGGCACCCTGCGCCTGCTGCACCCGTTCCTGCCGTTCATCACCGAAGAGATCTGGGCCCACCTGCGCCCGGAGGACGGGAGCGACGCCGGCGGGGCGGCCCGGCTGCTCCTCACCGCCCCGTGGCCGGCCGAGGGGGAGTGGCGGTCGGATCCGGCCGCGGAGGCGGAGTTCGGCCTGCTGCGGGACATCGTCGGGGCGGTGCGCTCCCTGCGCGCGGAGATGCGGGTTCCGCCGGGGGCCTTCGGCCGGGTGCTGGTCCACGGGGGCGGCAGTCCTGCGGCACTGGACGCCGGCGCACCCATCGCGCGCGCCCTCGGGCGTATCGAGTCCCTCGAGCGGCGGGGGGCCGCCCCTGGGGAACTCGGTGTCTCGGCGGTCGTGGGTGCCGGCGTTGAGGTCGTGCTGCTGCTCGATGGCCTGGTGAATGTGGCGGGCGAGGTCGAGCGTCTGCGGCGCGAGCGGGACGGGGCGGAGGTACAGATGCGCCGTGCGGCGGATCGTCTGGCCAATCGCGACTTCCGGGACCGGGCGAAGCCGGAGGTCGTGGAGCGGGAGAAGGAGCGCTGCCGCGCGCTGGAAGCGGCGGTGGTGCGTCTGGAGCGGCGCATGGCCGAACTCGCCGGCGGCGCCGTCGCGGAGTCCCGACCCGCCCCCGGCCCCCTGCGGCAGGAGGACTCTGGAGTATAAATATGGAATCGCCGGAACGTACTGGGGGGACACGGATCCTGCTAGCTTCCGGTTCGCCGCGCCGGGCGGAACTGCTGCGGCAGGTCGGATGGCCCTTCGAGTTGCTGCGGGTGGATGTGGATGAGGCGGCCGCGGCACGCGGGGTGCGCGCCCCGCGTGCGGTCGCGCACCGTCGCGCGCTGGCCAAGGTGGAGGCGGCGGTCGCGTTACGGCCCCAGGGGCTGATCGTGGCCGCAGACACAGTGGTGGCCTGCGGCGGGCGGATACTCGACAAGCCCGGCGACCGGGCCGAGGCGGAAGGGATGCTGCGGCTGCTCTCGAGCCGGACGCACACGGTTTTGACGGCAATTGCCGTCGCCTGCAGGGGGGAGGTGGCGACAACCGTCGAATATGCCCACGTGGCGTTCAGGCGACTGGACGACGCCGAGATCCGGCGATACGCCGCCGGCGCCGAGCCCTTTGACAAGGCCGGCGGGTACGCCATCCAGGGAGCCGCCGCCGCGTTCGTGCGCCGCATCGAGGGTGAATACACCACGGTCGTCGGGTTGCCGCTGTGCCGCCTCAGCATCATGTTGCGGCGCTTCGGGGTGCGGGTGTGAACCCGTGCACGGGCCTCGCCGCCCTCTGCGGCAGGTTCCGGAACCCCCGGGCGACCGCTCGTTCGGAGGCGGTCGCGGATGGGGACGACGGTGCGGGGCGCCACCGGCGCCGGGGCGGCGGATGCGGGCCGGGATGCCCCGGGGTGCGGCACCCGGCGTGATGGCGTCGGGGCGTCCGTTCCCGGTTTGGACGCCCCCGGGCCACCCCGCCGGATGCCCATATCGGACTGGCCCTCGTCCGAGCGCCCGCGCGAACGCCTCCTCCGGCTCGGCCCCGGCGCCCTCGGTGACGCCGAACTCTTGGCGATCGTGGTGCGCACGGGGCGTGCGGGTGAGACGGCCCTCGACCTCGGCCGGCGGACGTTGGCCCTGGGCCGGGGGGAGGGCTTGGCGGGTCTCTCGCGCCTCCACCCCGACGATCTGGCCGCGGTGGCGGGCGTGGGGCCGGCCAAGGCCGCGCAGATCCTGGCGGCGCTCGAACTCGGTCGCCGGGCGGCGCGCGCCGCGGTGCCCACCCCTTTCCGGTTCCGGGGACCGGAGGACGTGGCGGGGGGCCTCATTCTGGAGATGGGGTCGCTCGACCGGGAGCAGTTCCGCGTTTTGTTGCTGGACAGCAAGCACGGCCTGATCGGCACGGAGGTCGTCGCCGTGGGGGGGCTGGACCACGTGCCCGCCGATCCGCGCGAGGTGTTCAAACCCGCCGTGCGGCGCAGCGCGGCCGCCGTCATCGTGGCGCACAACCATCCCAGCGGCGACCCCGAGCCGAGTGCACAGGACCTGGCCCTGACCGATCGTTTGCTCGATGCCGGACGCGTCCTGGGCATTGCCTTGCTGGACCACATCGTCGTGGCCCGCGGCGGATACGTCAGCCTGGCCGCGCGGGGGCTGGTGGGCTGAGCCGCCCGTTCTGGAGGTGCCGGGGGCCGGAGCGCCCCGGCCGCACGGTGGGCCCCGCGGGCCCGACCGCCATGCGGCGGGTGGGGGACCCACGCCGCGGTCGTGCGGGCCGGGAATGGGCCGAGGGCTCCGCGGTGCGAGCCTCCGGGTGCCGGCGGAGTCCCGTCCCTGGTCCTCGTCCTGCGGCGCCCGCTGCCGCCCGGCGGTGGGCGGCAGCTCGGCGGGGCGTCGCCTCGTTCCTTGGGTGTCGAGAGTTGACCGGGGGTGAATGGAGCGGATGTGGGGCGTGATTTCCCGGGACATGGGCATCGACCTCGGGACGGCGAATACCCTGGTGTACGTGCGCGGTAAGGGTATCGTGCTGCAGGAGCCGTCCGTCGTGGCGATCAAGAGCCAAACCAAGCAGCCCGTCGCCGTGGGCGCCGATGCCAAGCGCATGATCGGTCGGACCCCGGGCAACATCGTGGCCATCCGCCCCATGAAGGACGGCGTCATCGCCGACTTCGACATCACCCAGACGATGCTGCGCCACTTCATCAACAAGGCCAGCCGGCGCTGGTCCCTGCTGCGGCCGCGCCTCGTGGTCTGCGTCCCTTCGGGCGTCACGGAGGTGGAGAAGAGGGCCGTGAAGGAGGCCGCGCATCAGGCCGGGGTGCGCGAGGTGCACACCATCGAGGAGCCGATGGCGGCCGCGATCGGCGCCGGGCTCCCGGTCAACGAGCCCACCGGCAGCATGGTGGTGGACATCGGCGGGGGCACGACCGAGGTGGCCGTCATCTCGCTCGGCGGCGTGGTCAACCCGCGGTCCATCCGCGTCGCCGGCGATGAGATGGACGAGGCTATCGTCAACTATGTGAAGCGCAACTACAATCTCGCGATCGGCGAGCGGACGGCCGAGGATGTCAAGATCGCCATCGGCTCGGCGTATCCTGTCAACGACGACACCGGCGTGGACATCCGCGGCCGAGACCTCGTCACGGGGCTGCCGAAGACTCTGCGCCTGACCGGGGCGGAGGTGCGCCAGGCCCTGCAGGAGCCCGTCGGGGCGATCGTGGACGCCATACGGTTCACTCTGGAGTTCACCCCGCCCGAACTCGCGGCCGATATCATGGACCGCGGCATCGTGATGACCGGCGGCGGGTCCCTCCTCAAGGGCCTGGACAAGAAGATCGCCCAGGAGACGGGGATGCCCGTGATGGTCTCGGACGAGCCGCTGCTGTGCGTCGCCAAGGGAACCGGGCGCGTGGTCGAAGAACTGGAGCACCTGCGTGGGGTCCTGCACTGAGGCCTTGGCGCGGCCGAGCCTTGGCGGGTCGGTAGCGCGGCGGGACACCGCGGCCGCCCGCCGGCGCGTCGGGCGAAAAGTCCCCCGGCGGGGCAGGCGATCCGGTACCGGCGGCCGAAACGCAGTCACCGAGCGGTCCGCGGCATCGAAGCGGGTGTAAGGGGGGGGGACGTGCCCAGTCCGCCGCAGGCGGGCGAGGGCCCAACGGTGCGCGACACGATGTTCGGCCGGCGGTTCTGGACCCTGGCGGCCATCGCCGCCGTGCTGCTCGCGCTGATGGGGGCGACGGCCGCCGCGGGCGGTGGCGTCGTGGCGTTCCCATCCGCCTACCTCAACGCCGGTATCGCGCCGGTCGAGGTGCTGGCGACGCGGACCGCGAACGCGGTGACCGGCTTCTTTCAAGGCATCGCCGACCTCTGGTCGCTCCGGGACCAGAACGCGGCGTACCGCGCCGAGATCTCCGCCCTCCAGGCGCAATTGCTGCGGGACGGTGAACTGAAGGCCGAGAATGCGAACCTGAGCGCCCTCGTCCACCTGCAGACGTCGGTCGACGCCGAGGGGCTGCACGGTATCGCCGCCAGCGTCATCGGGCGCAGTCCGGATTCCTGGTTCAACAGTCTAGTCGTGAACAAGGGCACCAGCGCCGGTGTTCAGGCCGGGATGGTCGCGGTCACGCCCAACGGCCTCGTGGGTCGGGTGGAGCCGGGGGTGTCGGCGCATGCGGCGCAGGTGATGCTGCTCACCAACCCCGCGTTCGGCGTGGGCATCCTCGTCCAGCGGTCCAGTTCCCGCGAGGAGGGTGTCGCGGTGGGCCGACTCAGCAGTCCGGACCTCACGGCCACCTTCTTCTCCGCGACCGCGAACGTGCGACCCGGTGACGAATTGCTCACGTCCGGCCTGGGCGGCGGGTTCCCGAGTGGACTGGCGGTGGGCACCGTGGAGCGGGTGGCGGAAGGCGACTTCGGCCTGGTGCGTCAGGCGACGGTCGTGCCGGCGGCCCATCTCCAGAGCGTGGAGGAAGTGCTGCTCCTGCCGGCATCCGGGAACGGGGCGGGCTGATGGCGACCCTGTTGCGGTTGCTGGCGGTCCTCGTCCTGATCGGGGTGCAGGCAGCCTTTTCGCAGCACCTGGCGATCTTCGGCGTCCCCCCCGACCTTCCGCTGGTCGCGGTGATGCTCGCGGCGTTCGTCATCGGTCCCACCCGCGGCGGCCTCTTCGGCCTGGGTGTCGGCTTTGCCCTCGACGTTCTGCGCGGTAGTCGCATCGGGCTCTTCGCGCTGGCGGCCGGAACCGCGGGGTGGCTGTGCGGCGAAGCCGCGGCGCGCGTCGATCCGGCCCGGGCCAGCGTGCGCTGGGTGGTGTCGGCGGGCGCGGCGGGGGTCTATGGCATCATCATCCTCGCCTGTTCCCTGGCCCTCGACCGGGCGGGGGTGGATGTGGCGGGTGCCGTGCGCCATGTGGCGATCGCTGCGCCCTATGACGGGACGCTGGCGGCGCTCGCCTACTGGCCGGTGGCCCGCCGGTCGCACGGGCCTGTGCTCCCTGCCCCGTCCCTCCCGGCCCGGGCGCGCCGGCGCGGGCGGTAGCGGCGGCCGCACGCCTCGGGAGGGGGCGGGCGGGCCCTCCGGCCGCCGGGCGGGAGCCGCGGATCCCGGGTGAACGGCGCGTCCCGCGCGGAACACCACGGGGGCCGGCCACCGTCCGGCCTTGGCGTCGATACGGGAGGGGGCAGGCCATGGAGCAGATGCCGGATGACGGGATTCCCTTCCTGAGAGGCAAGGTGGCCGTCGCCGGCACCCTGTTCCTCCTGTTCCTCGGTGTGATCGTCTGGCGACTGTGGGACCTGCAGGTCCTACACGGCGGGGCGTACTATCAACAGGCCCAGGCGGAGACGCTGCGCAGCCTGCCGCTGTTCGCCACCCGCGGCGAGATCGTGGACGCCAACGGTCTGGTGCTGGCGCGGGACGTGCCCTCGTTCGCCGCCACGCTCGGCTACACCGTCCAGGGCCTGAGCCCCGCGGAGATCGCGCTCCTGGCGGACATCCTCGGCATCGCTCCGCCGGCCATCTCGACGGCCGCGGATTCGATGCGCCGCGGCACGCCCTTCCATCCCGTCGTGCTGAGGAGCGGTCTGACGCCGCAGCAGCACACCCTGCTTGTGGAGAACGCCTGGCGGCTACCGGGCGTGCAGGTCGTCGCCCAGCCCGTGCGCACCTACCCCGGGATTCCGGGTGACCCGGACCCCGGGGCGGCACTGGCCGCCAACATTCTGGGTTACGTGCAGGCCGGGCCGCAGCCGGGCGACGTACAGGGTGCCGACGGGGTCGAGCAGAGCTTCAACCGCATCCGCACACCCGCCGGGAAGGCCATCGGGCTCGCCGGCACCGACGGCCGCGAGGATCTCGAGGTGAGTCCGGGCCTCCTGCCGCTGCAGGTGCAGAACCTCGTGTCGCCCGTGCCCGGCGACACCGTGGTCCTCACGATCCACGCCCGCCTGCAGGCGGTGGCGCAGGCGGCTCTCTCGGCGCAACTCGCCGCCCTCCGCACCCGCAACTTCGGGGCCGACGGCGGCCCGTTCCCGGACGCCCAGTCCGGGGCTGCCGTCGTGCTCGACGTCCGGACGGGCGCGGTCCTGGCGCTGGCATCCGAGCCGACCTTCGATCCCAACGCCTTCGCCCAGAACGCGGCGGCGCTGCCCGGCAGCGCCACGCAGCAGCAGTTCGCCAAGCAGTTTCAGGCCTGGCTGCACAACCCCGGGCAGCCCTTCTTCGACCACGCGATCAGCGACGTGCAGCCGCCGGGCTCCGTCTTCAAGCCCATCACCGCCATCGCGGGGCTGCAGTCGGGGGTGATCACGCCGCTGCAGCACCTCGGCTGCCCGGCCACCGTTCCGGTCGGCAACACCGTGCTGCACAACTGGATCCCCATCTGGGGCGGGAACCTGGACCTGACCGAGGCTATCGCGCGTTCGTGCGACACGTACTTTTACGTGGTAGGGAGCGAGACGGGCATCGCGGCCATCGACCGGGTGGCCTCGGAATTCGGGTTGGGCCGGCCGACCGGGCAGACGGCACTGCAGGGGGAGAACCCGGGCGTCCTCTCTTCACCTGCGGCGGCCATGCAGTTTTACCACCAAGCCTGGACCCAGGCCCTCACCATGCAGACGTCCATCGGTCAGGGGCTCAATGCCTTCAATCCCCTGGAGGTGGCCGACTACGTCGCCGCCCTGGCCAACGGCGGCACGCTGCTGCTTCCCTACTTCGTGTCCGCGGTGGAGAGCCCTGGCGGCCGGGTCCTCTGGACCCAGGCACCGCAGGTGCGCAACCGTATCCCCCTCTCGCCCTCCATCGTGCAGGCGATCCAGGATTCGATGGCCGCCGTGACGCAGATCCATCCGAGTTGGGCCGCCGACGGCGTCGACGCCGACTTCGGCACGGCGTACTGGCCCTTCTACGGGTTCAGCCAGGAGACGGCCCAATACCTGGGCCGGGCGATCGATGTCGCGGGGAAGACCGGCACCGCCCAGACCGGGGTGGGCACATCCGACGGCTGGTTTGTGTCCTGGGCCCCGGCGAACAACCCCGAGATCGCGGTCGTGGTCTACACTGAGCACAGCGGCGAGGGCTTCGTCGGCGGGGCCCCGGTGGCCCGGGAGATCTACGACTACTACTTCGGGCTCGACCAGGCCATGTGGAAGGCGGGCAAGGCGAATCAGATCATCCCGCCGGTGATTCAGATGTACTTCGGCCTGCGACAGCACTACCCATCCTGGACCGGGCAGCCGCCGGCGAATCCGGCGTCGGCCTCCGCTTCCGGCGGGGGGCCCGGGACGGGTGCCGGCGAATCCTCCACCAATGCGGCCGGCGGAGCGGCGTCGGGGGGTGCGGGGGCGTCCGGATCCGGGACGGCGGCTTCCGGTCCTGGTCGAGCGGGAGCCCCCGCGCCGACCGCCGGCGCGGCGCCCTCCGGTGCCGGGGTCTCGGGCGGTGCGGCCGCCGGGGGCGGGGCCCCCTCCGGTGGCCGCTGATCGGCCGGCGCGACGCGCGCGGCGGGACCGCCCCTTTGTGCACGCCGGTCGCGGAAGTCCGGGCGGATCCCGGGCGCCGGTGGCGGGGACCCGGCCGGCCGTGCCGCGTCCCGGCGGGGGTGGTGCCGGCGTGGTGCGCCGGACCGTCTGCGGAAGGGGTAGCGGCGGCCCACGGCGGGTCCATTCGAGGGGGGTGCCGACGTGAGCAGCGACCGGGGCGGCCTTGAGGATGTCATCGCCTGCACGACGGAGATCTGCGCGATCGACGGGCAGCAGGGACGGCTGGTCTACCGCGGCTATGACGTGGGGGATCTGGCGGGGCGCGTCGGCTTTGAAGAGGTGGCCCATCTCCTCTGGACGGGCGCCCTGCCGGACCGGGCCGGACTCGAGGCGCTACGCGCATCCCTCCGCGAGCACGCCGTCCTTCCGGCCGGCATCGTCGAGCTTCTGCGCGCCCTGCCCCGCACCACGGCCATGACGGCCCTGCGTACGGCGGTCTCGGCCCTCGGCCACTTCGATCCCGACGACTCCGACCACTCGCGCACGGCCAACCGCGCGCGGGCCATTCGTCTCACGGGGCAGACGGCGGCGGTGGTGGCGGCGTGGTGGCGCCTGGGGCGGGGGCTGGAGCCCCTCCCACCGCGCGAGGATCTGCCCCACGCCGCGAACTTCCTCTACATGCTGTCGGGCCGCGTCCCCGGCCCGCTGCAGGGGCGGGCGATGGACGTCGCGCTCGTCCTGCACGCCGACCATGAACTGAACGCCTCGACGTTCGCCGCGAGGGTGACGGCCGCCACCCTCGCCGGGATGCACGCGGCGGTCACCGCTGCCGTCGGGGCCCTGGAAGGCCCGCTGCACGGCGGGGCCAACGAGGCTGTGATGCGGGTGGTCGAGGAGGTCGGGCGTCCCGAGCGCGCCCTGCCTTGGGTCCGCGCGGAACTGGCGGCCGGGCGCAAGGTTCCCGGATTCGGGCACCGGGTCTACCGGACCATCGATCCGCGGGCGGCTGCCCTGGCCGAGTTGGCGCGCCGCCTCGGCGAGGAGACCGGGGACACGCTGCCCTACGCGATCACCGCGGCCCTGGACGCCGCCGTCCGGGGCGAGCGCGGCCTGTTCCCCAACGTGGACCTGTATTCCGGAGACGTCTACCGGGCGCTCGGCATTCCCAGGGAACTCTTCACCCCGGTGTTCGCCGTCAGCCGGGTGAGCGGCTGGACGGCACATATCATCGAGCAGCACGAACACAACCGGTTGATCCGCCCGAGGGCCCAGTACGTCGGTCCGAGCGCCCGCACGCGGGGGGCCGATTGACGGGCGCGCGCGGTTCCCCATCGGGACGGGATGTCCGATCCTGTCGCCCCGGCGAGAATGACGGCGTTCGATCAGGGACGCTCGCGGGAGGGTTGCCCGTCGCGGTCCGCGAACAGGCCCTCTGAAAGTTGGGCTGCGGCGCCGCGCGCCCGGCCCCTGCGGTGGAGGCGGAGCATTGACAGGCCACGGAACGCCCGACGTTCCCTTAGACGGGGTCCCCCTGCCCCCGGGGCCTCCTGCCGCCGTCCGCTCCGCCCCGTCCCTTCCCGTGCCTCCACCACAGTTCACGCCCACGCGCTCGGGTCTGCGCATCCGCCTGCCGGGTTCCGGGGACTTCGGGCACGTGCTGGAGGGGTTGGCCGACGCCCTGCGCGACGGCCCCGGCGTGCGCGGCTTGGCGGTCACCGTCGACGCCGCCGGGCGCGGCCTCGGGGTATCCCAGTTGCGGGAGATCGAGGTCCTGGTCCTGGAGCGCCACGGCGCCGCCCTCCTGCAGGTGGTCGAGGGCCAGCGCGACGCGGGGGCCGACGGGGCCGCCACCGGCGGATCCGGCGGGGGCCGGCGTTCGTCCCGCCGATCGCCTCCGGCTCCCTCCCCGACCGACCTCGGCCTGCGGGAGGAGACGGCGGCGGAATTGACGGGGCGGCGGGCGGTGCGCCGCGTCGGCCGGGACCATCCCGCCGACGAGGGCGAGCCCCCGCAGCCGGCGCCGGCCGCCGCGGGCGGGCGGTCCCGGGGCGGCTCCGGGCGCGGGGGCGTCGGCGCCGCTCGCGCGGCTGCGGTCCTCGCCGGTCCAGCCGCCCCGGCCCCCGCGGCCGCCGGCCTCGTGTCCGGGGCGACCGGCCTGCCGGACGGGACGGCCCCGACGCTGCTCCTGCGCCGTACCCTGCGCTCCGGCCAGCGGGTGCGGTTCCACGGCAACGTGGTGGTGTTGGGGGATGTGAATCCCGGCGCCGAGATCGTCGCGGCGGGCGACATCGTGGTGATGGGGACCCTGCGGGGCGTGGCGCACGCCGGGGCGACGGGCTCGACGGAGGCGATCGTCGCGGCGTTCCGCCTGCAGCCGACGCAGATCCGTGTGGGCGCGGTGATCGGACGGGCCCCGGACGGGCTGGCGCCCAGGCCCGACATTCCGGAGATGGCGCGCCTTCGGGACGGGGTGCTGGTGATCGAGCGGTATGTGCCGGCGCCGCCGGACTAAACCCCGGCCGGCGATGCGACGCAGGTACGGGTCCGGCCGGTAGAGCCGGCCGGACGGTAGTGGGGAGGCCTAAGACACGTTGGGAGAGGTCATCGTCATCACGTCGGGCAAGGGCGGGGTGGGCAAGACGACCACCTCGGCCAACCTCGGGGCGGCGCTCGCCTCCCTCGGCAAGTCGGTCGTGCTCATCGACGCGGACATCGGGCTCCGCAACCTCGACGTGGTGATGGGTCTGGAGAACCGCATCGTCTACCATCTGGTGGACGTGGTGGATGGCTACTGCCGCCTGTCCCAGGCACTGATCAAGGACAAGCGCTTCGACAACCTGTGCTTGCTGCCGGCGGCCCAAACCAAGGACAAGACGGCGGTCACACCGGACCAGATGCGCCAGTTGTGTAAGGATCTCAAGCCCGACTTCGACTTCGTGCTCATCGACTCGCCGGCCGGCATCGAGCAAGGTTTCAAGAACGCGGTCGCCGGGGCGGACCGTGCCCTGATCGTCGCCACGCCCGAGGTGTCCTCCGTGCGCGATGCGGACCGCATCATCGGCCTGCTGGAGGCCCAGAGCATGCCCGCGCCGAGGCTGATCGTCAACCGCATCCGGCCGGCGATGGTCCGTCGCGGCGACATGATGGACATCAGCGACATCCTGGACATCCTGGCGATCGACCTGCTCGGGGTGGTGCCGGACGACGAGTCCATCGTCGTCAGCACCAATCGCGGCGAGCCCGCCGCCCTGGCGGCGACGTCCCGGGCCGGGCAGGCCTATCGCAACATCGCCCGCCGCCTCCTCGGCGAAGAGGTGCCGTTCCTGAGCCTGGACGACAACCCGGGTCTACTGTCCCGGATCAAGCGGCTCTTCGGTAACGCCCGGTAGTCGCCCGTCCGGGCGGAGACTGCGAGGGAAGCCGGGGGATGGCCATGCTGGATCTGTTGCAGCGCCTGTTCGGGCGGGAGAATCCGAGCAAGGATGTCGCCAAGGAGCGGCTGCGCATGGTGCTGGTGCACGACCGGGCCAGCGTGGCACCCCATGTCTGGGAGGCGCTGAAGACGGATCTCATCCGGGTGATCTCGGGGTACCTCGACATCGACGAAGGGTCGATGGATGTTCAACTCCAGACCGATAAGGACTCGGTCGCCCTGGTCGCTTCGATTCCGGTACGCCGTGTCAAGCGTCCGGCCGACCCTGCGCAGGGGGTCATGTGACCGCCATCCCGCCCGATCCCCGCGATCCGGAGTTGAGCGCGGGCCCGCCCCCGCCCCTCGGGCCGGCGGACCTCTTCGCCCTCGCCCCTCGGGCCATCCTCGAGATGGCCGAGGACTACGTCTTGCTGGGCCGCGTGCGGCGGCCGAGGCGCCGGGGGCGTCGACTGGCCGCCGAAGTGGAGGGCTCCGAGGACGTCTATCCGTGCCGGGTGGATCTGACGGCCGGGGACGGGGGCATCCGGATCGTCCCGTCGTGCGCCTGCCCATCCCAGCGTCCCTTCTGTAAACACGTGCTGGCCCTGGTCCAACTGTGGGCGCGGGCGCCGGGGGATTTCGTCGCCGTGGACGCACTCGAGCGGGCCCTCGCCGCACACAGTGCCGACGTAGTCGCCGCCCGCCTCGCGGACGTGGCGATGGGCGGGTGTGATCCCCTGGAGTGCCTGCAGGCGGCCGCACGGCCTGTGGATTGGGCCGCGCTGCCGCCCGGCCGCTGCCTGGAGGATTGGGAGGCGTTCCGGGTGTGGGCCGCAGATGCCGGCCTCTGGCCGGAGGCTGCGCTGGCGCTCGGGGTCCGCATCGCCGGCGCCCCGGGGGGGCCTCCCACGGACCGCGGCGCACCGGCGGCCGTGGCGTCGAGGCAACTGGCCTGGTGGCTCACCCGGATGGTCGGCGTGCTCCCGCCTGCGGGGCTGCTGCCGTGGCTCCGGCACCTCTTCCGGCGGCTGGATGCGGCCGCGGCCGCCGGGGGCGGCCCGGCGCTGGTTCCCGAACTCGGCGTGTGGCTGTCGCGGCTCGCCGCGGCGCTCCCCGCGGAGCGGGCCGCCGAAGGCGCGTGGCTGGCGCGGTTCGCGGCCGCGGCGCCCGCGCTCGGGCCGGTGTTCGAGGCCGAGACGGCGCGGCTGCTGTGGGCCGCCGAGGTGAGCCTGCGGCTGGCGGTGGCGCCGGCCGTCCCCGATGCCTCCGCCGGGGGGCATGCCGCCTCCGATCGCTGCCGGGCCGTCCTCGATGCCTTTGCGGCGGAGCGCGCCGGGTCGCAGGCGCGGCCGGTGGGCGGGGTGGAAACTGCTCAGCACCCCCGCCTTGGGGGGTCCTGAGCAGTTTCCACTTCCGGTTCACCCGCGGCAGCCGTCGCCTGCCCCATCGGGCCTCCGGGGATGCTGAGCGTGCCAGATGCCGGTGTCCGCGAGAGCCCCGGAGAGGCTGCGGTTTAAGAGCCTGCTGCGAAAGTCCTCTTTTGCCGCAGGCGCTGGCTCCGGTCTCTTCCGCCGCCAGGCCTTCGGTTCGGTGCCCGGCAGCGCCGAAGGCCGCACCGGCGTCGTCTTTATCGGTCGCGCGCAGGAGAAGCCCGCTCCTACCGCGGCGTGCGGACCGCGGAGGGCGAAGCCGCCGCTCGGCAGGACCGCGTCCTCCGTCCCGCACTCTCGCTCGATACACTCCTCGTGCACCTCGGTGCCACCGCCAGCCGCGCCCTGGCCGCCATCGACCGTATCCTCGACGCCCTTTCGACCGCTGCTACCGCATAGACCCGGTCGACGCGGCTTGTCCCTGTGCACCCCGCCGTCCGTGGTGCGCAGCACAGCGCGGCTGTCGGCCGAGGTGCCCAGACCGTACCCGACCTCGGCGGTCGGAAAACTGACGGCGGCCACCGGGCCCCGCACCGCGCCCTGGTAGATGGTCGCCCACGTGCGCCCGCCGTCGGAAGTGCCCAGGATCCGAGCCACGCCGTCGGTGGACGGCGGCGCCAGCCACAGGCGGTCGGCCGAGGCCGCGGAGGCCGCCCCGAGTCGGCCGGGCGCATCCAGCGGCGGCGGCGCGGCCGGCGGGCCGTACGCGCTGAGCACCGCGCTATGGATCTGCGGCTGCCCGCCGTTGCACGGCAAGCACTCCCCGACCGCACTGAGCAGACGGACGCCGAACCGGCGGGAGGGGTTCCGCGCCGACCCCGTCCGGTTTTCCCCGAAACGGACAACACTTAGCACCCCCGAAGGCGGGGCTGCTGAGTGTTGTCCGTGGTGACCCGCCCGGATTGTCCCCCAGTCGCACCGATGCTAGAATGACGCGATGTGACGGCCGGGACCCCTGGGCGGTGGGGTCGCACGACCGCGGATGGGCTTGGTGGGGAACCCCGATGGCTGGCGGATGCAGGGATCTGCCCCCGCTCGACGGTCGCGACGGGTCAACCGGACGGAGAAGTAACCGCTCAGCACCCCCCCCGGGGCGGGGTTGCTGAGCGGTTACGACGCGATATCGGCCAAAGCCCGGCGGATGCCGGCGCCTGCGGTGTTTTCCGCTTTGGGAGCAAGTCATGTCAGATCGTCCGCGATCCCGATCGTCGGCCCTCGCGGGGATCCCCGCCGGTCCGCGGGCCACCCGCCGTGGGAACGAGCCGTCTCCCGTACGCGCCGGTGGCGCCCGCAACCCCGGGGGCACGGTGCGGGTGCTGCCGAGCACGGTGCGCGTCGGCCTCCTCGGCCTCGGCACCGTGGGCGCCGGCGTGTGCGAGGTGCTGCAGCGCAACCGCGCCGATATCGAGCGCAAGGTGGGCCGCGGGATCGACATCGCGCGCGTGCTCGTGCGCGATCCATCCAAGGTGCGCCCCGTGGACCTGCCGCCGGAGCGGATCACCGTCGACCCGGAGGATATCCTGGGCGATCCCGACCTGCGCATCGTCGTCGAGCTCATGGGGGGGACCGATCCGGCCAGGGACTACATCCTGCGGGCCCTGCGCTCGGGCAAGAGCGTCGTCACCGCGAACAAGGACATCATGGCGGAGCACGGGGGCGAGGTGTGGGCGGCCGCGGCCGCCGGCGGCGCGGACGTGTTCTTCGAGGCCTCGGTCGGCGGGGGCATCCCCATCGTCCGGGCGATGAAGGAGAGCCTGGCGGGTAACAGCGTCCGGCGGGTGGCCGGGATCCTCAACGGCACCACCAACTACATCCTGACCCGCATGAGCCGGGACGGGCTCCCGCTCCCGGAGGCACTGGCGGAGGCGCAGGCCCAGGGTTACGCGGAGGCCGACCCGAGCGCGGATCTCGACGGGCTCGACGCGGCGCGCAAACTCTGCATCCTGTCGTCGATTGCGTATTCGACCCGCTGCCGTCCGGCCGACGTCTTCCGGCAGGGCATCCGCGACATCGGCCCCGCGGACATCGCGTACGGGGCGCGCATGGGTTGGACCTGCAAGCTCCTCGGCATCTCCGAACTGCGGGACGGACGGGTGAGCATGCGTGTCCACCCGGCATTCGTCCGGCGGGAGCATCCGCTGGCCGCGGTCACCGAGGCGTTCAACGCGATCTACATCCAGGGCGACGCCATCGGCGAGGCGATGTTCTACGGCCGCGGCGCGGGCAGCCTGCCCACCGCGAGCGCCGTCCTCGGCGACCTGATGGATGCGGCCCGCTTCATCGACCGCGGCGGCAGCGGCACGGCCTGCACCTGCTTCCACCGCCGGCCGATCGAGCACATCGGCTCGGTGGTGTCCCGCTTCTACATCCGGTTGCAGGTGGACGACCGCGTGGGGGTGCTCGCCCAGATCGCGGGCGTGTTCGGCCGGTGCGAGGTCAGCATCCTGTCGGTGCTCCAGTCGCCGCTCGCCTCCGGCGCCGCGGCGGCTGGCGGAAGTGGGGAAGGGGAGCGCGCGGAGTTGATCGTGGTCACGCACGAAGTGCGCGAGGACCGCCTGGAGCGGGCCATCGCCGGCCTGCGCCGCCTGCCGTCCATCAGGGGCGTCGGGGCCGTCATCCGCCTCGCGCCGGAGGATCTCTGACCGTGGCGGCAGGCAGTCTCCCGCAGCCGCAGCGGGTCACCCACGTCCCGCAGGGCGACGCCCGGGTGCGCGGCGCCCTGGTCGTGCAGAAGTTCGGCGGCAGTTCCCTCGCCACGGCCGACCACATCCGGCGCGTCGCTGTGCGGATCGCCCGGGACCGGGCGGCCGGGCGGCACCCGGTGGTCGTCGTGTCGGCGATGGGGGACGCGACCGACGACCTCCTCCAGGCCGTGCACGGGTTGAACCCCCACCCCCCGGCCCGCGAGGTGGATATGCTGCTCTCCACCGGAGAGCAGGTTTCCATCTCCCTCCTGGCCAGCGCGCTCTGGAGCCTCGACTGCCCCGCCGTGTCCCTCACCGGTTGGCAGGCGGGGGTGCGGACCGACCGGGTGCACCGCAAGGCACAGATCGCCGGCGTGGATCCGGAACGGGTGCGTCGCGAACTGGCGGCCGGTCGCGTGGTCGTCGTCGCCGGCTTCCAGGGTCTCTCCCCGGACGGCGATGTGACCACCCTGGGCCGAGGCGGCTCGGACACGACGGCGGTCGCCCTGGCGGCCGCCCTCGGCGCCGCGGAGTGCGAAATCTATAGCGACGTCGACGGCGTCTACACGGCCGACCCGCGGGTCGTGCGGAACGCCCGGCGCATCCCCGCCATTTCGTACGACGAGATGATGGAGATGGCGCACCTCGGCGCGCAGGTCCTGCAGATCCGTGCCGTGGAGTGCGCGCTGATGAACGGCGTGGACATCATCGCCCGCTCCACCTTCGCCGACGGCCCGGGCACCCGCATCACGGAGGTGGACGCTGTGGAGGATCGCGCGCTCGCGCGGGCCGTCGCGCACGACCGCAATGTCGCCCGGCTCGCGCTCTGCGGGGTGCCGGACCGGCCGGGCGTGGCCCACCGCCTGTTCGCGGCGCTGGCCGAGCAGCATATCAACGTCGATATGATCATCCAGAGCCAGAGCCGCGACGGCAAGAACGACATCGCCTTTACCATCGCCGGCGACGAACTGCCGCACGCCGAGGAGACGGCGCGTGCGGCCGGCCGCGACCTGGGCGCCGAGACGGTGCTGGCGGAGGACGGCTACGGCAAGGTGTCCCTGGTGGGTGCCGGCATGGCGAGCAACCCCGGGGTGGCGGCCGGCATGTTTGCCGCGCTGGCGGCGGCCGGCGTCAACATCGAGATGATCAGCACCTCGGAGATCAAGATCAGCTGCCTGTTGCGACGCGAGGTGGTGGACACGGCGGTGCGCGCGGTCCACGACGCCTTCGGCCTCGGCCTGGAGGGTCCGGCCCAGGGCGCGGTCCGGGGCCGCACCTGACGCCGGCCGGTCGATCGCCCGCCGTTGGGCGGGCGGATAAGGGGCAATACCGCTTACTTTGGCGTTGCCGAGCGGCCGCCGTGAAAGGCGGCCATTGGCGCCAGGGGGGGCTGCAGGGGTTCAGCGGCAACGCCTTTGGGCCGATGATGGCGACCTTCTACCGCGCCGCCGGAGACCGCCGTAGCGCCCTATCTAAGCGGTATTGGGATAAGGGGGAGCGGGTGTGACGGGCGTCCAGGGTGTGGTGCCAAATCCGCCCATCGGCGTCTCGACGGGGGTGTTCTCCCAGTTCCCCGACCACGCGACGCCGGAGGCGGTCGCCGACGGTATGGCGCGCCTGCCGGCGGACGTCTTCGAGGTACTGCTGTTCGGGTCGTGGAAGGATATGCCGGCTGCGGGGCGTACCATCGCCGCGGCGGGCCGCCCGGTCGCGGTGGTCCACGGGGAGAAGCGCATCGGCGGCCTTCTCGGGGCCGAAGACCCCGCGGTGCGCCGCCAGGGCCAGGACCTGGTCCGGCAGGCGGTGGAGGTGGCCGGCATCCTCGGGGCGCCGGCGGTGAACATCCACCTCTGGGACCTTCCGGATTCCGACCGGCACCTGGAGCGCAACCTGTCCGCCATGGGCGAGATCCTGCCCGAGGTCTGGGCCACCGGCATCCGTCTGCTGGTGGAGACCATCCCCTGCCAGGCGGATATGCCTTGGCTCAACGTCGAGCGGGCTCTGGCCTTCGCGGACGAATGCGCCCGCGGCACCGTCGGCGCGCCCGCGCCGGATCTGCCCCTGGGAGTCAACCTCGACCTGGAGTTCCTCTCCTGGCACGACGGGGTGGACGTGACCCTTGACCGCCACGTGCCGGGCTGGGGCCCGCGCCTCGGCAACGTCCATGTGAAGGACCACGACGGGCGTCCCTTCGACGAACGGGGCCGAAGGCGCTACGTCAATCCCGGTGACGGCACCCTGGACTACCCCGGCATCTTCGGTCGGCTGCGCAAGGCGGGCTACGCGGGCCCGCTGACCTTTGAAGGGAACGTCACGGCGGCGGGCGACCGGCAGGCCGCCCTGTCCGCCACCGTCCTGTATCTGGAGCGGATCCGCCGGTGGGCGGAGGCGGCCTGGGCCTGAGGCTGCCCGCGCCCGTACCGCTGCCGCGGGTGCCCCCGACCGGAACCGGGCCGCGGCCCGGTCGGGGGCGGCCCCCGTCCGGGCCCCGCCGTCCGGTCCCCCGTCGGCGGCTCCCGCCGCCCTGTTCGTCCGCGCGCACGCCCGCAGACCCCGCGCCCCGTACCGCTGTCCCGGGCGGCCGCGGGGCCGCGCCCGAGGAGGCGCCTTCGCTGATGCCCACCGACTTCCACCCCCCGGCCGTGGCGACGGTCGCCCGCGGCGGCATCCCGGAATCGGTCCATCGGATCCATATCGCCGTCGTGGACGCCGCCGGCCGCGTCCTGGAGGCGGCCGGCGAACCCGGACGGGTGGCCTTCCTCCGCTCCTCGGCCAAGCCGCTCCAGGCGTTGCCCCTGGTCGAATCCGGGGCGGCAGACGCCTTCGGCCTGGGCTCGGGGGAACTGGCGATCGCCTGCGCTTCCCACATGGGAATGGAGATGCACACCGAGGCGGCGGCCTCTCTCCTGCGCCGGGCCGGCCTAGCGCCCTCCGACCTCGCGTGCGGGATCCACGCCCCCGAGGACGGCGCCGCGGCCGCCGCGCTCCTGCGGGCCGGGCAGGTCCCCGCGCGCCTGCACAACAACTGCTCCGGTAAGCACGCCGGCATGCTCGCCGTCTGCCGGCACCTTGGCCTGCCGCCGACCGGCTACCTCGAGGCCGACCACCCCCTGCAGCGCCTGATCGCCGAGATCGTCGCGGATGCCGCGGGTGTGCGGCCCGTGCTCGGCATCGACGGCTGCGGCGTCCCCACCTTCGGCCTGCCCCTGGCGGCGATGGCGGCGGCGTACGCGCGCCTCGGCAGCGGCACCGGCCTCCCCGCCGGTCGGGCGGCGGCCGCGGGCCGCCTGGCCGACGCCATGGCCGCGCACCCCCAGTTGGTCAGCGGGCCCGGGCACGTCAACACCGAACTCCTCGCCGTCGCCGGCGCCCGCCTCCTCTGCAAGGGTGGGGCGGAAGGGGTATGGTGCATGGCGCAGCGGGCGCCGGGCGCAGGCCTCGGTATCGCGCTGAAGGTGGAGGACGGGGCGGGTCGGGCCGCCGGGGCCGCCGCGCTCGCCGTCCTGGCCGCCCTCGGCCTGGATGTCACGGGCGGAGCGGCGCTCGCCCGGCATGCCCGTCCAGCCGTTGTGAATACGCTGGGAGCCACGGTGGGTGAGCTGGCGGTGACCCTGCCCGACGGCTTCGGCGCCGGGCTGCAGGGGATCCTCCGCTCGGCGTAGAAACGCGCGCGACCCCGCCCGCGGCGGAGAGTCCGCATGGTGTCGCGCGGCGCCTCGACAGGCAGCGGTCCGCGAAGGGGGAACGGGTCCTGGGCGGCATCGCGGAACTGACGGACACGACCTTCGGGGAGATCGTCTTCAAGTCGACCACCCCTGTTCTGGTGGAATTCTGGGCACCGTGGGCCAAGCAATGCCTCCTCGCCGATCCGCTGCTGGAGGAGGCGGCCCGCGCACTGCGCGACGCCGTGCGGCTCGTGCGCCTCAACGTCGAGGAGAATCCGATGGCCGCCGTCGTGTACGGGGTGCACCGGATCCCCCTGCTGATCCTGTTCCGTCAAGGCGAGGAACTCGACCAGTGGTCCGGCCCCCTCTCCAAGGAGCAGATCGTCGACCGTGTCCGCTCCGCCTGCGGCGGCGAAGCGGCGGCGCCGGGGACGGAAGCCGGCAGGTAGGCCCGGGCGGGGGAGCGGGGCGGCGCCCGGCTGCGCGGCTCCGGCCCCCGCCTCTGTGTTGCCGGGGCCCCGCATGGCCGCGATGTTGGAGCGAGTCCGCTCGGGAAAGGGGTTCCAACGGGTGACCACGCGGCTGCAGGGAAGCGCGACCGCCCGCGCCCGCGAGGCACACCGCCACGGGGCGGTGACCGCCCGCGGCAACGGTTGCCTGCCCGGGACCGTCGGGGGCGTCTCGCCCGCCACGCCTGCGGCGGCCGCACCGGAGGGGGGGCCGCGATGACCGGGGGCGGCGCCGAGGGCCGGGCCGATTCCGCCCGCCCTGCCGGTGAGATCGGCGGACCCGCCGGCCCACAGCCCGCGGGCTCCGCCGCCGACGCCTCGGCCGGTATCCACCTCGGCCGCCTGGGAGAGGGTGGGGGCACGGAGGCCAAGCGCTTCACCGCTTCGATCGGCTTTGACCGCCGCCTCTACCGCCAGGACCTCGCGGGCAGCCGTGCCCACGTCCGGATGCTCGGCCGTTCGGGGCTGCTCCCGCCCGAAGATGTCCAGGCCATCCTGGCGGGGCTCGACGCGGTGGATGCGGAGATCGAAGGCGGGACCTTCGCCTTCCGGGCCGAGGACGAAGACATCCACCTCAACATCGAGCGTCGGCTGACCGAGATCGTCGGCCCGGTCGGGGGCAGGCTGCACACGGCCCGCAGCCGCAACGACCAGGTGGCCCTGGACATGCACCTCTTCGTCAAGGAGGCCTGCCGCGACGCCTCCGCGGCCGTCGCCTCCCTGCAGCGGGCCCTGCTTCTGCAGGCGGAGCGGGCGGGCGACACCCTGCTGCCCGGCTACACCCACCTGCAGCACGCGCAACCCGTGCTCTTCGCCCACCACCTGTTGGCCTACTTCTTCATGCTGCAGCGGGATCGGGGACGGCTCGCCGACGCCGCACGGCGGGCGGACGTCTCCCCGCTCGGCGCCGCGGCCCTGGCCGGCACGTCCTACCCCATCGATCCCGCCGGCGTCGCGGCCGACCTCGGGTTTCACGGCATCTATGCCAACAGCATGGACGCCGTCTCCGACCGCGACTTTGTGTTGGAGACCCTCGCGGCCCTCTCGATCCTGATGGTGCACACCAGCCGCCTGTGCGAGGAACTGGTGCTTTGGAGCAGCCGGGAGTTCGGCTTCATCGAGCCCGCGGACGCGTACGCCACCGGCAGCTCGATCATGCCGCAGAAGAAGAATCCCGACGTGGCGGAACTGGCGCGCGGCAAGGCGGGACGGGTCTTCGGGGACCTGATGGGGTTGCTGGCGACCATGAAGGGGCTGCCGCTGGCCTATCACTCGGACATGCAGGAGGACAAGGAGGCGATCTTCGACGGCCTGGACACGGCCCTCGCCGTCCTGGCGGCCCTCGCCGGGATGGTGGGGACCATGCGCCCCCGGCCGCAGCGCATGGCGGCGGCCCTGGAAGGAGACTTCTCGGGTGTGACCGACATCGCCGACCACCTCGCCCGCCGCGGCGTGCCCTTCCGCGAAGCCCACGCCGCCGTCGGGCGTCTGGTGCGGATCTGCGTCGGGCGTGGGGTGCAGGCGGGGGACCTCACGGCGGATGAACTGCGGGAGATCCACCCGGCGCTCGATCCCGAGGCGGCGGCGGCGGGCGACGCGGCCAAGGTTGCATTGGCGCGGCGTAGCCCCGGCGGGACGAGCCCGGAGCGGGTGGCCGAACAACTCGCGTCCGCCCGCCGGCTGCTGGAGGGCTGAGGCACCCGGACGGGAAGCCGGGAATCGTGCCGCGACGCCGTCGCGGCGGAGCGAAGGCGGTGGCGGCTTGTTTTCTTCCGAAGGCCTCATGGCACGCGCGGCCCGACACACCCCCGGCGGGGTGCACAGCCCGGTGCGGGCGTTCACCGCGGTGGGCGGCACGCCGCGCTTCATCGCCCGGGCGGCCGGTCCCCTGCTCTGGGACGTGGACGGCCGCCGTTACGTCGATCTCTGCATGAGTTGGGGTCCGCTGCCGCTGGGGCATGCCGAACCGGCGGTGGTGGAAGCCGTGCGTCGGGCGGCCGGCGACGGGGCGTCGTACGGCGCCTGCCATCCGGGCGAGGTGGAACTGGCCGAGGCCGTCAGCGCTGCGCTGCCGGCGGTCGAGATGGTGCGGCTGGTCTCCTCGGGCACCGAGGCCGCGATGAGCGCCCTGCGGCTGGCCCGCGCCTTCACCGGGCGCTGGAAGGTGATCAAGTTCGCCGGCGGGTACCACGGGCATGCCGATGCCTTCCTGGTGCAGGCGGGCTCCGGCGCGCTGACCGGCGGGGTGCCGTCCAGCCCCGGGGTGCCGCCCGGGGTGACCGCCGACACCGTCGTCTGCCGGTACAACGACCTCGCTTCCGTGCAGGCGGCTCTGGGGGACAACGCCGGCGGGGTGGCGGCGATCTTCGTCGAGCCGGTCGCCGGCAACATGGGCCTTGTCCCGCCGGCCCCGGGGTTCCTCCCGGGGCTGCGCCGGCTCGCGGACGCCGCGGGCGCCCTGCTGGTCTTCGACGAGGTGATCACCGGCTTCCGGGTGGCGTACGGGGGGGCGCAGGGCCTGTTCGGGGTGGCCCCCGATCTGACGTGCTTGGGAAAGGTGATCGGGGGCGGGTTGCCGATCGGGGCCTACGGGGGCCGGGCCGAGATCATGCGCCATGTGGCCCCCGCGGGTCCGGTCTATCAGGCGGGGACGCTCTCGGGCAACCCGTTGGCGGTCGCGGCCGGATTGGCCACGCTCCGACGCCTGCGGGAGCCCGGGGTGTACGCAGAACTGGAGCGGCGCGGCGCGCAGGCCGCGGACATCCTGCGCGCCGCGGCCGCCGCCGCCGGGGTCCGCTGTGCGGTGGTGCAATTTGGCTCGATGGTGACGCCCTTCTTCTGCGCGGAGGCACCCGCCGACCTCGACCGGGCGAAGGCGGCGGACACCGCCGCCTTCGCCCGGTTCTTCGGTGCTATGCTGGCTGCGGGTGTCTATCTGCCGCCGGCCCAGTTCGAGTGTGCCTTCCTCTCCCTGGCCCACGGCCCGGAGGAGATGGAGGCGCTGCGGGTCGCGGCGGATGCGGCGTTTCCGGCCGTACGGGGATAGGGGCCGTGACCGGGGCCGGGGCTCGCCCGGGGGCGCGCGCCCAAGCCCGCGGGACCGGGCACCGTCCGGGGGACCCGGACACGGGGGCATCCCAACGTCCGGCCGCCGCAAGGCCCGGAGGGGGGGCAACGCCGGCCGCCACGCGGCCGCTCCGCCATGGATGTCACGGCGCTCGTCGGCCCCGCAGGCACAGGCAAGAGCCATCGCGCCTCATTCGTGGCGCGCGCCTACGGCTGCAGCCACATCGTCGACGACGGCCTTCTCATCCGCGAGGGCCACATCGTCGCCGGTCGGTCCGCCAAGAAAGAGGACAACGCGATGGGCGCCGTACGCCGGGCGATCTTCGCCGATGCCGCCCATGCTGCGGATGTGCGTGACGCGCTCCTGGGCGAGCGCCCGGCGGGCGTGCTGGTGCTGGGCACCAGCCTGAACATGGTGCACCGCATCGTCGACGCCCTCGACCTGCCGCGCCCGGACAGGGTTGTCGACATCGCCGACATCGCGACCGACGAGGAGATCCGGCGGGCCCGCCGCATCCGCCGCACCGAGGGCAAGCACGTCATCCCCGCGCCCACCTTCGAGGTGCGGAAGTCCTTTTCCGGGTACATGGTGGATCCGTTGCGCTTCTTGGCGCGCTCCGGGACCGGCGCGGGCGCGGACCGGGAGGGGCCGGTCATCGAAAAATCGATGGTGCGGCCGACCTTCAGCGCCCTCGGGCGCTTCTTCATCGCCGACATGGTGGTCGGGGCGATCGCGGAGCGGGCCTGCCGCGAGGTCGACGGGGTGGTTGAGGCCAGGCGGGGCCGCGTGGAAATGTCCGAGCACGGCGTGCACGTGGCGGTGGACCTGACGCTGCGTTTGGGCGCGGAACTGCCCGAGGTGCTGCGCGCGGCGCAACTGCGCGCCCGCGCCGTCGTGGAGGAGATGACGGCGCTCCATGTGCTCCGCATGGACGTCATCGCGCGGCGCGTGGTGGCCTGGGCCGACGGGGACGGGGATGCGGCTGCGCGGGGGGCCGGCGATCGGCCGGCTTGGCGTCCGGAAGCCGGTGGGGCCGGGGAGCGTCCGGCTCCGGCCTCGGGACAGCCGGGGGGTGCCGCGGGGGGACCGGCTGGCGCCGCAGGCGGGACCGCGTCACCGTACCCACTGCCGGCCGAGTTCGCGGCTACGCGCCGCGGCGGCGGAGACGGCGGCCACCAGAGCCTCCCGGAAGCCGGCGTCCTCCAGGACCCGGATGCCGGCGACGGTCGTCCCCCCGGGTGAGGAGACCGCCTCCCGTAACTCGGCGGGGGGCTGGTCGCTCTCCAGCGCGAGGCGGGCGGCGCCGAACACCGTCTGAAGGATGAGGCGGCGCGCCACCGCGTCCGGAAGGCCGACGGCGGCCGCGGCCTGCGCCATCCCCTCCATCAGCAAATAGACGTAGGCGGGACCGCTACCGGCCAGCGCCGTGACCGCGTCGAGCATCCCCTCCTCGACCCGGACCACGTCACCCACGGCCTGCAACAGTTCCGTCGCATCGGCCACATCGGCTTCGCCCGCGAAGCGACCGGTCGCCAGGGCCGTGGCGGAACTGCGTACGGCACTGCCGATGTTCGGCATGGCGCGCAGCACCCTGGGGGGGCCGTCTAAGGCGTTCTCGATGAAGGACGTGGAGATCCCCGCCATGCAGGAGAGCACCCGGTGGTGGGGGCCGATCCACCCCCGCCACTGGTCCAGCGTCGAGCCGGCGTCCTTGGGCTTGACCAGCAGCACCAGCATGTCCGCCGCCGCCGCCAGTTCCGCCTTGTCGCGGGTGGTGTGCAGGCCGGCGTCGCGAAAACGGTCGAGGCGCGCCGCGTCGGCCCGGTTGGTGACCCAGAGGCGTTGCGGCGGAAAGCCCGCCGCCAGGAGCCCCCCGACCAGGGCGTCCGCGAGGGCACCTGCTCCGATCAGGCCCACCGTCGTTTGCTCGCCCACGCCACACCATCCCGCCATGGCAGCCGCTTCGGGGTGGCGGGGCGAAGCCCGGCCCGCTCCCGGCGTTGTCACGATAGCGGGTGCTCCGCCACGTGACAAGACGGATGCACGCCCTGCCTCCGGTGCCCCCGGGGCGGTTCCCGGGCGGCCGGGGTCGGTTTCGTCCGGTCCCTCGGCGGCCGCGTACGACACCATTCGACAAGGTTATCCACACGCGCGCCACCCGCGTCATCCCTGGGGCCCGAGGGGCCCGAAATATACGCGGAATCTCTAAAAATCGGTCTAAGGAAGCCCAAAGCGGACTGTGACGGCTTGTGGCGACAGTTCGACCTGGTGGTAAAGCAGGAAAATGGGCCGAGCAGTCAAATGGACCAACACCCAAGTATGGGGACAAGCGAGCGGTGTGCACGCCCGGCGGGACTGCGTCCCGCGTGCCCAGGGGTGTGGTCGGTTTCCGTTCCCGCACCGGCGGGGCGATTCTGCCCGATGCGTCCCGCCGCCGGTGGGCCGGGATTGGGGAGGTGAGGAGCCATTCCGAGTGTGCTCTGGGGGGGAGTGTTCGGGGCGGTGCGCGCCCTGCGGGGCCGCGGTTGGTCGTTGCCGGTACTCCTCGCCATCTTTGTCGCCTTGGCCTCGCTGATGCCGGGCGCGATGATGATGTCCGGGACCCCCGCGTTGGGGCGCGCCGCGGGCGCCGGCGGCTCTACCGCCCAGGCCCCGTCCGGGATCCCCCAAGTCGACATCACGGTGGGCGGCATTCCGCTCGGCCGCCTCGGGGCGATCGAGCAGGGCGTGGCGCTGGCTTCGGCAGATGCCCTGGTGCCCGCCCTGGGCGGATCGATCGTCCATCTGCCCGCCACGCCGGATGCGCGGATCTTCCTCGGCGGCCACGTGGTGACCGCTATGGCCCGACGGACGGACGTCAACGTGGACGGGCGGCAGGTGGCGATGCCGGTGCCGCCGCTGGTCATCGACGGGCAGTTCTATATCCCGGTGGGACCCCTCGCCGAGGCTGCGGGATACGACGTCCGCTGGCCGGGGCGCGGCGGGTCGATCGCGGTCGATCCCATCCCCGCGCCGCGCCTGCGGCTGTCGGCCCCCGCCGCGGCCGCGGATCTGGCGGAGGCGCCCCCGGCGTCCTCTGCGCCCGCGGCCGCCGCCGCTCCACCCACGCCCCCGGCGCCGACGGTCCCGCCGGCGGTCATCCCCTACACCGGCCTCGACCTGAATCTCATGGCCCGGGTCGTCCACGGCGAGGCGGCCGGGCAGCCCACGCAGGCCAAGGTCGGCGTCGCGGCGGTCATCGTCAATCGTGTCCGCGGTCCGGGGTGGCCCAAGACCATCGCCGGCGTCATCTACGCACCCGGCCAGTTCCAGGCGGTGGGCGCCCCCCTCTTTGAGCAGTCGCCCTCGGCCGCCGACGTCCAGGCGGCGCTGGATGCCCTGCGCGGCGCGGATCCGACGGGCGGTGCGACCTTCTTCTACAACCCGGCGCAGACATGGAGCGGCTCCTGGATCTTTACCCGGACGACGCTGGTCACCATCGGCGCCTTCCGGTTTGCCCGGTGAGCCCGCCGGCGCGGGTCGCCTGTGCACCCCGCCGCCCCGATCCGCCGGCACGGCCCACCGCCCCCCTCCGGCCCCGCCGGAGGGGGGCATCCGCCGGCCCGCCGCGTGCATAGGCATGCCCCCGTGCCACGACGGGGGGAGCGCGCGGCTTGGGCTGGATGCGGCTTGGGCTCGGACTGGTCTGCCTCCTCGCCGGCATGGCCCTGCTCGGCCGGACGATCGGATGGCGCCGTCGGTCGCTGCCGGGGATCGGCCCGCGCACGCCCGCCGCCGCCGCCCTGCTCGGCGGGGTGGTGGCGGCGGGCGTGTTGCAATCCTCCAGCCTCTCGGTGGCCGGCATCGTCGCGGCGGCGGACGGTGGTGGGCTGGGCCTGGCCCAGGCATGGGCGGCGGTCGCGGGGGCCAACCTGGGCAGCACGCTCCTGCCCCAACTCACCGCCTGGAGGCTGCCGGGTCCGGTGCTTGCGGTCGGCGCGGCGCTGGGCGCCGCCGCGTGCCTCCACGTGCGCCTCCGCCCCGGGGGGCTGGTCCTGCTTGGGGCGGCGCTGCTGGCCGGAGGGTTCGGGCTGGTGTCCGGGGCGGCCGGCGGCGGGCTGCCGGTGGCGGGGATACTGCGGGCGGCGGGGGCGGCGCCGGTAGCCGCCTTCCTGGCGGGCGTGGGGCTCACTGCGGCGCTCTTCTCCAGCGGCTTCACCATCGCCGTGGCCCAGGGCCTGGCCGCCGCCGGCGCCCTGCCGCTGGAGGCCGGTATCGCCTTCGTCTGCGGCGCCAACGTGGGCACGACCGCCGATGTCCTGTTCGCGTCCCTGGGGGTGGGCGAGCGCGGGAGGGCCACCGCCGTCTTCCATCTGGGCTTCAACGTGCTCGCCGCGGGGATGGGCCTCGCCCTGCTGCATCCGCTGTCCCGGCTCCCGGCCGGGGCCGGTGTGCCGCCCGCGCGCGCCATGGCCCACGCGCATACGGCCATCAACCTGGCGGCGGCTCTGGCCCTCCTCCCCTTGATCCCCCGCCTGGCGGCGGCGGCGGAACGCCGTCTCGCCCAGCGGCGGACCCCGGGGATTCGGCGGCGTTGAGATTTGCCGGCCCCTTGCGTTGAGATTTGCCGGCCCATTGAGGATAATCGCAAGGGTCCGCGACCGGGGTGGCCACGTCGGTGTCGGTCGGCTGAGAAACCTCGGGGACGGCGGCAACGGCCGCCGTGGCCGGGCGATCCGCTCTCCTACCCGCCGGGCGCCCGCCCACTCCACCGGTTCCTCTGATACCGCTAGATTTCGCCTCTCGGAGCCCGCACCCGCACCTTCGGCGGTCTCGGCGCGTCCCGCGTGCGCCGCAGCGGGCGAAACCCCCCGGCGCCCTCGCCCATCGGAGCCGCGGAACGCGACTCCCGCAAGGTGGGGGGCACGCGGGGTCCGAAGGAGGCCCCCGATTCCTATGCCCGCACCGGAGGTGCTCCATGGCCGACTCCGCACCCGCGCGCTTCCCGAAAAAAACCGTGCGGGAGGTGCCTGTCGCCGCCCGCACCGTGCTTGTGCGCGTGGACTTCAACGTGCCCCTGCAGGGGCAGCGTGTGGTGGACGACACTCGCATCCGCGCCGCCCTGCCCACGATCCGCTACCTTTCGGAGAACGGTGCGCGGGTGGTGCTGTGCAGCCACCTCGGCCGACCCCAGGGCAAGCGCGTCACCGGCATGAGCTGCCGCCCGGTGGCGGCGGCCCTGGAGGCGATGCTGGGGCGTCCCGTGGCCTTCAGCCCGGACGCCGTCGGGCCCCGGGCCCGGCGGACCGTCGACGCGATGATCGCCGGCGACGTGGTCATGCTGGAAAACACGCGCTTCTACCCCGAGGAGGAGCGTAACGACCCGGTGTTCGCCCGGGCGCTCGCCAGCCTGGGGGAACTCTTCGTCAACGACGGCTTCGGCGCCGCGCACCGGGCGCACGCCAGCACGGCGGGTGTCGCCCGCCACCTGCCGGCGGTGGCCGGATTCCTCTTGGAGGCCGAGGTGGAGGCCCTCGGCCGGCTCCTCGATCCCGAGCGCCCCTTCGTGGCGATCGTCGGTGGGGCCAAGGTGTCGGACAAGATCTCCGTGCTCGGCCACCTGCTGCCCGGGCTCGACCGCCTGCTGATCGGCGGGGGGATGGCCAACACCTTCCTGGCGGCGCTCGGTCACGACATGGGGCGGTCGCTCGTGGAGCGGGACCAGTTGCCGGCCGCCGAGCACCTGATCGCCGAGGCGAAGGAGCGCGGGGTGGATCTGGTGCTGCCGATCGACGTGGTGGTCGGCAACTTCTTTTCGGAGCACGCCAACACCCGCGTCGTCCAGGTGGATCAGGTGTCCGCGGACTGGCTCGCCATGGACGTCGGCCCGCTCAGCGTCGCGCGGTTTGCCGACGCCCTGGGCGGTGCGCGCACCGTCTTCTGGAACGGACCGCTGGGCGTGGCCGAGTGGCCGGCCTTCGCCGGTGGCACGGCGGGCGTGGCCCGGACGGTGGCCGGCTGCGACGCCTTCACCGTCGTCGGCGGGGGCGACTCCATCGCGGCGCTCCGGCGCCTCGGCCTGCAGGACCGCATCGGGCACATCAGCACCGGCGGCGGCGCCTCCCTGGAGTTCCTGGAAGGCCTGTCCCTACCCGGCATCGCCTGTCTGGAGGACCGCTAGATGACCCCGTCCGTGGTGGATGCAGCACCTGTGGAGGGCCTGCCGCACACCGCCCCCGGCGTGCGGGTGGTCATCGGGAACTGGAAGGCCGGTTGCCGGACGGCGGCGGACGCCGCGCAGTTGGCCCGGGCGCTGTCGGCGGAACTCTCCCCGCCGCCGCCCGGGACACGGGTGGCCGTGTGCCCGCCGTTCACCGCCCTGGCGGCCGTGCGAGACGGGTTGGGGCCGGGGATCCTGCTCGGGGCCCAGGACGTGTTCTGGGAGGACCAGGGGGCGTACACCGGGGAGGTCACCGGCCCGATGCTCCTGGATCTCGGCTGCACCTACGCCCTGGTGGGCCACTCCGAGCGCCGGCGCCTCTTCGGCGAGTCCGATGAGGTGGTGGCCAGAAAGCTCGGCGCCTGCCGACGACACGGCCTGGTGCCGGTCCTCTGCGTGGGGGAGAGCCTGCCGCAGCGGGAGGCGGGCGAAACGGCCGGCGTGCTGCGGTCGCAGGTGGAGGCCGCGCTCCAAGGCGCCGCGCCCGCGCCCTTGGCCATCGCCTACGAGCCGGTCTGGGCCATCGGCACCGGGCGGGCGGCGACCGTACGGGACTGCGCCGACGGCCTCTCCCTCATCCGGGAGACCGTCGCGCGGGTGTGGCCGGGCTCACCGCCGGTGCCCTGCCTGTACGGCGGCAGCGTGACGCCGGAGAACTGCGCCGGGTTCTGGAACGCCGGGGGTGCCGACGGGGCCCTGGTGGGGGGCGCCTCCCTCCAGGCCCGGGACTTTGCCGCGATCTGCCGTATCGCGGCCGACGGAGGCGGATCGGGGGCTTGATCGCGCTGGTGATCCTCGATGGATGGGGGCTGGCGCCCGCCGGTCCGGGTAATGCCGTGTCGCTGGCCGCCACCCCCACCATGGATCGGATCTGGGCGGAGGGGCCGCACGCGATGTTGTCGGCTTCCGGTGGCGACGTGGGCCTGCCGGCCGGGCAGATGGGCAACTCCGAGGTCGGCCACCTCAACCTCGGCGCCGGGCGGGTGGTGCTCCAGTCGCTGACGCGCATCAACCGTGCCGTGGCGGACGGTGCGTTCGCACAGAACTACGCCCTGCGCGCCGCGTGCGCGGTGGGCCGGACGTCCCGCCTGCACCTGTTCGGGCTCTGCTCGGAGGGCGGCGTCCATAGTTCGTTGCAACACCTGCTGGCGCTGCTGGAACTGGCCAAGGGCGAGGGCGTGACGGATGTCTGTGTCCATGCCATCACAGACGGCCGTGACACGCCCCCCGGCACCGCCCGGGGGTACCTCGCCGACCTGGAGGCGGCGATGCGCCGCCTCCAGGTCGGCCGCTTCGCCAGCGTGTCGGGCCGGTATTACGCCATGGACCGGGATCGGCGCTGGGAGCGGACCGAGGCGTCCTTCGCCGCCCTGACCGGTCGTGGGCCGAGGGCCGCGGACTACGTCGCTGCCCTGGCGGCCGCCGAGGGCCGGAGGGCACCCAACGGCCAGGACCCGGAGACCGATGAGTTCATCCGTCCGACGTCGATCGGGCCGGACGGCGCCATCCGCCCCGGCGACGCCGTCATCTGCTTCAACTGGCGCGCCGACCGGGTGCGACAGATGAGCCGCGCCCTGACCGATCCCAACTTCGACGCCTTTCCCCGGCCCTGGCCCTGCGTGCGGTTCTTCGTGGGGATGTGCCCCTACGAGGCCGACTGGCCGTTGCACTCCGCCTTTGCGGGTATGGAGGTGCCCGAGCCGCTCGGCGCGCTCGTCAGCCGGGCCGGCCTGCGTCAGTTGCGGCTGGCGGAAACCGAGAAGTACGCGCACGTCACCTACTTCTTCAACGGGGGTGGGGAGGAGGCGTACGTGGGGGAGGACCGCATCCTGGTGCCCTCCCCGAGGGTCGCCACCTACGACCTGCAGCCGGAGATGAACGCGGCCGAGGTGGCGGCGCGCGGCGCCGCCGCCATCCGCGGGGGCGACTACGCTCTCTGCGTCATCAACTTCGCCAATCCCGACATGGTGGGCCACACGGGATCCGTCGCTGCGGCCCGGGCCGCCTGCGAGGCGGCCGACCGCGGCCTGGGAGGGATCCTCGATGCGGTGGCCGCACGCGGCGGGGCTGCCCTGGTCCTGGCCGACCACGGCAACGCCGAGGTGATGGTCGACCCCGAGACGGGGGCCCCCCACACGGCGCACACGACCAACCCGGTGCCCTGCGTGCTGGTCGGCCGACCGGGCGCGCGGCTGGCGGGCGGTGGGCGGCTCGCCGACGTGGCGCCGACGATCCTGGACCTGCTCGGTCTCGCCCGTCCCGCCGCCATGACCGGAGAGAGCCTGATCCTGCGGGAGGATTCCGCCGATGCCGGTGATCGCTGACGTGTTGGGCCGCGAGATCCTCGATTCCCGCGGCAATCCCACGGTCGAGGTGGAGGTGCGCCTGGAGGACGGCAGTCGGGGGCGCGCCTCGGTGCCGTCGGGCGCCTCTACGGGCTCGCGGGAGGCGGTGGAACTCCGGGACGGGGACCGGGCCCGCTACCTCGGCAAGGGCGTGCTGTCCGCCGTCCGCGCCGTGAACGACGTGCTCGGTCCCGAGATCGTCGGCATCCCCGCGGAGGATCAGGGTGCGCTCGACCGCCGTCTGTGCGAATTGGACGGAACCGAGAACAAGGGACGCCTCGGCGCCAACGCCGTGCTCGGCATCTCCCTGGCGGCGGCGCATGCGGCGTCGGCCGCCGCCGATCTGCCGCTCTTCCGCTACCTGGGCGGTCCCCTGGCCCGAACCCTCCCCGTGCCGCTGCTGAACGTCATCAACGGGGGGAAGCATGCGGACAACCCCCTGGACGTTCAGGAGTTCATGCTGGTGCCGGCGGGATTCCCCACCTTCGGCGACGCGCTGCGCGCGGGCGTGGAGATCTATCACCGCCTCAAGAACCTCCTCGGCGAGCGCGGGCTGGGGACCGGGGTGGGCGACGAGGGGGGCTTCGCGCCCGACCTGGCCGGGACGGAGCAGGCGCTGGAGTTTCTGGTGTCGGCGATCGAAGCCGCCGGGTACCGTCCGGGTGAACAGGTCTGGCTCGCCATGGACGCGGCCGCCAGCGAGTTCGCCGCGGGGCGGGAGGGCGGGACCTACCGCTTGGAGGGGCGCGACATGGACGCGGCCGGCCTGACGGAACTCTACGGCCGCATCCGCGACCGCTTCCCGCTGATCTCACTGGAGGACGGCCTGGCCGAAGGGGACCGTCCCGGCTGGCGCGCCCTGACCTCGGCCCTCGGCGGTCGGTTGCAACTGGTGGGCGACGACCTCTTCGTGACCAACATCGCCATCCTCGGCGAGGGCATCCGCGAAGGGCTGGCCAACGCGATCCTGATCAAGCCAAACCAGATCGGTACGCTCAGCGAGACCTGGGCGGCCGTGGAGATGGCCCGCCGCGCGGGATACCGCGCCATCCTCTCCCACCGCTCCGGCGAGACCGACGACGTCACCATCGCACACCTGGCGGTGGCGACCGGATGCGGCCAAATCAAGACCGGCGCGCCCGCGCGCGGCGAGCGCGTGGCCAAGTACAACGAACTGCTGCGCATCGCCGAGACCCTGGGCGATTCCGTGCAGTACGCCGGGACCGCGGCCTTCGGCACACTGTGATAGACTAGGGCGTCGGCTGTGGGGAGGAGACGGCGCATGCGCCGCCTCCTCCCCAGCACGGCCCGCCGATTCGGCCGGGCGCCCCCGAGGGGTCAGGCGGACCGCAGCGCAAATGAGTCCTCAGTTGGAGGCGGACAGCCACCGTGATCCTCGCCCTGACGATTCTCCTCGTCTTGGTCTGTCTGGGCCTGGCGGCGTCGGTGCTCCTGCAATCCCCCCGCGGGGCCGGACTGACCGGGTCGTTCGGCTCCGGTGGCGGCGCCGAGCAGATCTTCGGCAAGCGCCGCGGCGTCGACACCTTCCTCTCCCGTCTCACCGTGGGACTGGCGATCGCCTTCTTCCTGCTGGCCACGCTCATCGCCTACCTGCAGCGCCTCCCCGGGGTGAAGTGAACCCCCTTGGGTGCTGCCCCCATCGCCCGGGGTCTTGAGGGACCAGAGACCGGAGCCGGAGAGTGCTGCGCCAGCGGACTGTCGCAGCACTCTCCTAGCTAGGGCGGCGTGGCGCCATGCACTGGAAACGCCAGCAGGAGCAGGCTGGACCCGATGAAGAGCGCGGCGGCGCTCCACGGGGAGAACCTGCGGCCTTCGGCCGCCCATCCCCGTAGGGCGAACCCGCCGGCCAGTGCGCTGGCCGTCTCCACCAGGCAGGAGATGCCCCAGGGTCGTAGACCGAGGGCGCCCAAGGTGCCGCCGAAGGCGAACCCCACGCCGAGTTCGTCCAGGTTGCCGGCGAGGGCCGCCACCGCCTTCCGCCAGACGGACCCGGGCGCATCCATCTCCTCCGGCGACACGCGCGGTCTATCGGATGTCGCCTCGCGGACCGCATCGACCGCGAGCGCGAACAGGAGCGTCGCGCCGATCAACTGGGTCCAGCCGTGCAGCCAGAAACGCAACACGCGGCCGACGGCAGCCCCGCCCGTGGCGAGGGCGAAGGCGGCCAGGCCGAGGCGCGCCGCGCCTGGTAGCCACCGCCGCCATGGCCCGGCGATACTGGCCGCGACCGCCGCATTGTCCAGTCCAAGGGCGACAAGGAGCGCCGTCGCCGTGAGCAACGCCGTCCCCCCTCCCCGTCTGGGGCATTCGGCGCCCCTGCAACAGGCCCTTTGACTGGGCATGCCGGGTCCGGTCCGCGCGTAGCCATGCCTCGGAACTGGGCCCTGCGGAGGGGCGGTGGGTCGGGGCATGGAGCGAACGGGAGCGGATGCGCTCGCCTTCGCGGTCGCGCTGGCGTCGTCGGCACTGGCCCTGGGATGGTCCGTGGCCACGGCGCGGGGTTTGGCACGACTCCCCGCGGGCGAGGCGCGTATGCGCGCAGTCGCCGCGGCGATCGCCGAGGGGGCTGCCGCGTTCCTGCGCCGCGCCGACGGGGCGGTCGGCATCTTCGTGGCCGCCATGGCCCTGCTGCTGCTGCTGGCCGCGAGGCTGGGACACCCCGGCCTGACCCCCGGCAGTGCACTGGCGTTCGCGATCGGGGCGGCCGCTTCGCTGGCGGCCGGATACGCCGGCATGCGCGCGGCCACCGTCGCCAACGTGCGTACGGCCGAAGCGGCCCGCACCAGCCTCGGCCGGGCGCTGCGCGTCGCCTTCAGCGGGGGCAGCGTGATGGGCTTCACCGTGACGGGGCTGGGCTTGGCCGGGCTTTCGCTGCTCCTCTTCCTCTTCGGCAACCCCGCCGACCCGACCGCTGTGGATACCATCAACGGCTTCGCCTTGGGCGCCTCCTCGGTGGCGCTCTTCGCGCGGGTCGCCGGCGGCATCTTCACCAAGGGGGCCGACATCGGCGCCGACCTCGTCGGCAAGGTGGAACAGGGCATCCCCGAAGACGACCCGCGCAATCCGGCGGTCATCGCCGACAACGTCGGCGACAACGTGGGCGATGTCGCCGGCATGGGCGCAGATCTCTTCGAATCCTATGCCGGCGCCCTGGTCGCCTGCATCGCCATCGGCGCCGCCGACCATCTCGGCCGGCAGTTCCTCCTCCTACCGCTGCTCCTCTCCGGCCTCGGCATCGGCAGTTCCCTCGTCGGGGCCGTAGTGGTGCGCCTGGGGGCCGACCGCGACCCGACGGCCGCCCTCCGCAAGGGGACGTTCGCCACCGCCGCCCTCTTCCTGGCAGGGGCCGCCTGGGCGACCATCGGCCTCGACCACCGGCCGTCGTTCTTCTTCGCCGTGGCCGTCGGGCTCTGCCTGGCGCTGCTCATCGGCCTGCAGACGGAGCGGGCCACGGGTGCCGGCCGGCCGCCGGTGGCCGCGGTGGCGCGCGCCGCGGACAGCGGTGCGGCGACCGCGGTGATCGAGGGCCTGGCGCTCGGGATGGCCTCGGTACCCGGCCCCCTGGTGGCGGTAGCCCTCGCTATCCTGGCCGCGCACGCCTTCGGCGGCCTCTACGGTGTCGCCCTGGCCGCCGTGGGCATGCTCGGCCCGACCGCGATGACCCTGGCGGTCGACGCCTACGGCCCGATCGCAGACAACGCCGGCGGCATCGCCGAGATGTCCGGGCTGCCCGCGGAGGTGCGGCGCCGCACCGACCTGCTCGACGCGGTCGGCAACACCACGGCCGCCATGGGTAAGGGGATCGCCATCGGCTCTGCGGCCCTCACGGCCCTGGCCCTGTTTGCCGCCTACGCGGCCGAGGCGCGCCTGACATCCATCGACCTGATGCGTCCGGCCGTGGTGGCCGGCATGCTCGCCGGGGGCGCCGTGCCCTACCTGTTCTCGGCGTTCTCCATGCGGGCGGTGGGCCGGGCCGCGCTGGAGATGGTCGGCGAGGTCCGCCGCCAGTTGCGCGAGCGCCCGGGCATCCTGCGCGGGGAACTCCGTCCCGACTACGCCCGCTGCGTGGACATCAGCACGCGGGTCGCCCTCCGCGGGATGGTGGTACCGGGGGTTGCCGCCGTGCTCCTGCCCCTGGGGGTCGGTCTGGTGTTCGGCCGCGAGGCGGTCGCGGGCTTGGTGGGCGGGGCGCTCGTCTCCGGAGTCGCGCTGGCGCTGCAGATGACCAACGCCGGCGGGGCGATGGATAATGCCAAAAAATGGATCGAATCCGATGCCTCCGGCGGCAAGGGGACGCCTGCTCATCAGGCGGCGGTCATCGCCGATACGGTCGGCGATCCGCTCAAGGACACCGCCGGGCCGTCCCTCAACATCCTGATCAAGTTGATGTCCATCGTGGCGCTCGTCTTCGTCCCGCTGTTCCGGTAGGTGGTGGAAGCCAGGAGTCGTCGCTCGCGAGGCCACTTTCGAAGCAGCGGCACCCGTGCGGATGCGGCAGACGGCGGATCTGCCGGGGAGCGGCCTCGCGCCCGCTCCGGCCCGGCCCCGTGGCGCTGCCGCGCCGCCACCCCCACCTTTCTGTCCAGCGGGCGGGATCCGCTCCCGCCGCTCCGGCGCATCCCTGTGCCTGCCGTCCGATGCCGTCCGTTCCCGGATCCTCCGGTGCCGGGGCGTCCGCCGCGCCGGATGTGCCTCCGCGCCACCGTGGGTGGCAGTGGCGCGGTGTGCGCCCGGAAGTTTGCAGACTTTGCGCCGTGCAACTGCGGCACACTTCATGGCGGAGGTGAGTCGCAATGGCTCAGGGACAGCGGAGCAACCGGGCGGTGGTCGGGCAGGCCCGGCAGGCTCTGGACAGCCTGAAGTTCGAGATCGCGAGCGAGCTCGGGGTTAACTACGAGGCCCACGGCGGATACGGCGGGGACATCCCGTCGCGGCAGAACGGCGCGGTGGGCGGCCACATGGTGCGCCGGATGATCGAACTCGCCGAGCAGCAGTTGGCGGGTCGCCCGTAGCGGCGCAGTCCGGGGGGAGGGCCGACCCGGCCCACCCCCGGATGCGGCGGCCACGACGCGGAGGGCGTCCGGCGCCTTGCCGGCCGGCACCGGCTGTGGTCGCCGCCTGGGCCTTCCACTACCTTGGCGCCGCGTCATGCTCGACCCGGCCTGCGGCGGCGGCCTCCAGGCGCGCGGCGAGCGCCGGGCCGCAGCGTGCGACGATCTCCACCCCCTGCGGCTCATAGCGGATGGAGCGGATTTCTCCCTCCCGGCGGATGGCGTGCAGGAGCGCCGCCGCGTGCAGGGGCAGCACGGCGTGCACCTCGCGGCGGTCGTCCGGGAGGGTCAGGGACATCAGGGCCCGGAGTTCCTCCAGCCCGGCCCCCGTGCGGGCGGAGACGAGCACCTCCGGGAGTCCCTCGCGCGGGGACGGGCTGTCGGCCGCCGCCGATGGCTCCGCGTCCGCGGGCGGCAGGTCGCTCTTGTTCCAGACCAGGATCCGGGGGATGTCCGCTGCACCCAGTTCGGCGAGCACCCGCTCCACGGCCGACCTCTGTTCATAGCGGCGTGCATGGCCGGCGTCCACGACCTCCAGGAGCAGATCGGCGTCGCGCACCTCTTCGAGCGTGGCCGAGAAGGCCGCAATGAGGGAGTGCGGCAGGTCGTGGATGAAACCGACGGTGTCTGTCAGGAGTGCCCGGCGGTTGCCGGGGACTCCGAGCAGGCGCGTCGTCGGATCGAGGGTCGCGAACAGCGCGTCCGCCGCCACGACGTCCGAGTCGCAGAGCGCCCGGTGCAGGGTGCTCTTGCCGGCGTTGGTGTACCCCACCAACGCCACGAGCGGCAGGCCGCCCCGGCGGCGCCCACGCCGCTGCACCTGGCGCGACTCGGCGACCTCCGCCATCTCCGCCTTCAGGGCGCCGATCCGTGCGCGCACCCGCCGACGGTCGCTCTGCAACTTGGTCTCGCCCGGTCCCCGGCGGCCGACGCCGACGCCGCCTCCCGTGCGCGAGAGTTCGCGCCCGAGCCCGGCCAGCCGGGGCAGCAGATAGAGCCATTGGGCCAGTTCGACCTGGATGCGCCCCTCGCGGCTGCGGGCGCGGGAGGCGAAGATGTCCAGAATGAGCCGCGTGCGGTCGATCACGTTACGGCCGAGGGCGTCCTCCAGCCTCTCCTGCTGCCGGGGTGAGAGATTGCGGTTACAGAGGACGGTGTCGGCGTCCGCGGCGGCGGCCGCCGCCGCGATCTCCTCGACCTTACCGCTGGAGAACAGCGTGGCGGGGTCATAGCGGGCGTGCCGCTGGAGGACTGCCGCCACCGGGTCGGCGCCGGCGCTGCGGGCGAGTTCCGCCAGTTCGTCCAGGTCGGCTTCAACGGCCCATGATCCCGCGGGTCCGGCGATGCAGGCGAGAACGGCACGTTCGGCCACGTCGGCCCCCCTTTCGGTACTGTGGTGCCTGCGCCGGGCGTCCACCCGGCACACCGCGGGCCGGATGCACCGGCCAGGGCGGATGCCGGGGTGCCCCGGCATCCGCCCTGCCGATTCGCGAGGGCAGGGGTCAGTGCAGCAGCAGGGGGGCCACGAGTAGGGCCACCACGTTGATGATCTTGATCATCGGGTTGATTGCCGGTCCGGCTGTGTCCTTGTACGGGTCGCCCACGGTGTCGCCGGTGATCGAGGCGGCATGCGCCTCGGTGCCCTTGCCACCATAGTTCCCCGATTCGATGTACTTCTTGGCGTTGTCCCAGGCGCCTCCACCAGCGGTCATCTGGATGGCCAGGAAGAGTCCGGTGACGATCGAGCCGACCAGCATCCCGCCCAGTGCCTGGCCGCCGAGGAGGAAGCCGACGAGAACCGGTCCCACCACCGGGATCAGCGCCGGGGCCAGCATTTCCCGCAGCGCCCGCTTGGTCACGATGTCCACGGCCCGGCCGTAGTCCGGCTTCGTCGTGCCCGCCATGATACCCGGCATCTCCCGGAACTGGCGCCGCACCTCCTCGACGACCTCCTTGGCCGCGCGGCCGACCGCCTCGATCGAGAGGGCACCGAAGAGGAATGGGGCGATGCCGCCGAGGAACAGGCCGATCAGCACCCACGGATTGCTGAGGTCGAAGGTGACGTGCCGGACGTGCGGGTTGCTTCCCAGGACCTGGACGTAGGAGGCGAAGAGGGCGATGGCCGCGAGGCCGGCCGAGCCGATGGCGTAACCCTTGGTGACGGCCTTGGTGGTATTGCCCACCGCGTCCAGGGCATCGGTCACCTCGCGCACCGATTCCGGAAGGCCGCTCATCTCGGCGATGCCGCCCGCGTTGTCGGTGATGGGGCCGAACGAGTCCAGCGTGACGATGATGCCGGCCAGGCTCAGCATGGACATGGCCGCGATGCCCACGCCGTACATGCCGGCGGCCGTGTAGGATCCGAGGATGGCCAGGACGATCAACAGGACCGGAACGGCGGTGCTCTTCATGCCAACCGCCAGGCCGGCGATGACGTTGGTCGCGTGCCCGGTCTGGCTGGCTTCCGAGATCGAGCGCACCGGCCGGTACTGGGTGGAGGTGTAGTAGTCGGTCACCAGCATCAGTCCGGCGGTGAGCGCGAGGCCGATCAGCGCCGAGACGAAGATGCTGTTCGGGCCGCCCGGCACCCAGGCCATCAGGGCATGGCTGAGGAAGTAGAAGGCGACCGCCGACAGGACGGCGCTCACCCCCAGGCCGCGGTAGAGGCGGCCCATGACCGATCCGGACGTGCCTCCGGTCGTCACGGCGAAGATGCCGATGATGGAGGTCACGATCGACACCGCGCCGAGCACCAGGGGGAAAAGCACGGCTTCGGACCTGCCCTTGAAGAGCAGGGCCCCGAGCAGCATCGCGGCGACCGAGGTCACGGCGTAAGTCTCAAAGAGGTCCGCCGCCATGCCCGCGCAGTCGCCGACGTTGTCCCCGACGTTGTCGGCCACCACCGCCGGATTGCGGGGGTCGTCCTCTGGGATGCCCGCCTCGATCTTTCCGACCAGGTCGGCGCCGACGTCGGCCGCCTTGGTGTAGATGCCGCCGCCCAGGCGCGCGAACGCCGAGATCAGACTTGCGCCGAAGATGAAGCCGACCAGGGCGTCCGGCCGGCCCGTGAGGGCCTCCAGGCCGCCCACGCCGAGGAGTCCCAGCCCTACCACGAAGAGGCCGGTGACGGCCCCGCCGCGCACCGCCACGCCCAGCGCGCCGCCCAGGCCCGACCGCGCGGCCTCCGCCGTACGGACGTTGGCATTCACCGCGACCAGCATGCCGCTGGACCCGGCGATGGCCGACAGCGCGCCGCCGATGAGGAAGAAGCTGGCCGTCTCCCAGGAGTGTAGGGCGAGGCCGATGATCACGAAGAGGACCAGCGCGACGATGAGTACAGTGCGATACTGTCGGAACAGGTAGGCCTTCGAACCCTCTTGGATGGCGGCCGCGATGGCCTGCATCTCCCCCGTGCCCTTCGGGCGGCCGAGGACCCAACGGATGAAGTAGAGTCCCGCTAGGACTGCCAGCAACCCGGCGACGATGGGCCAGAGAACGAATGACATGCCCTGTTCACGGGCCGGCTTCGGCCCGCCCCCCCTTCCCGCGCACGCTGGCGCCAGCACGGTGACCGGGTCTCCCCGAACCGGGCGCCGGGGCGTGGACGGCCGAGGGGAGGCCTACCGTCACGCGCTCAAAGCCTTTGGAGGCCGAACGCCGGCGCCGCTCCGTCGGAGCGCCGCCGGCGCCAGAGTGTAGCATCGCCGGAACCGGGGCCGTCGATGCCACTCAGTTCGGCTTGCCGGATTCGGTGGATGTGCCCGCGGCAGCGCCGACGATCGAGCCCTTGCCGTCGTCGATGGCGGTCGTCGCCTGCACCTGCGAGCGCGCCTCGGCCAAGGACTTCTGGAACTCTTTGATGGTCTTGCCGACCGCGCCCCCGAGTTCCGGCAGGCGACGAGGACCGAAGATCAGGAGGGCGACGATCAAAAGGAGGACGATATGCAGCGGTGAGAGCAGGTTATCGAACATTTGTGCCCACCCCCTCTCCGCGCGTGCCGTTCTACGGAAGAAAGACCTATCGTGAAGACCCGGGCACCATCGATGCAACGCCGATTATACCACGCTTGCACCACACCCGGGTCCGGCGGCCACTGGCACGCGATCCCTGCGCACGCTTTTGCCCCGCCGCCGCCGGGGGGAACTATTCGCGTTCGGACGCCCACCTCCTTGTATCGTCCGGCCGCTCGACCCCGCCACGCCGGGCGCGCCCGTCCCGCGCGGCCGGCGTGGCCCGGAGGGGCGCGCCGACAGGAACTGTGCGATCCCCGCGCGAAGCCTGCGGGGTTTGGCGGGAGGCGGAGCGGCATGGGTGACGGACGTCCGGCGATCGGGCTCGACCTCGGAGGGACCAAGATCCTGGCGGTGGCAGTGTCTTCCGAAGGGCGGTTGCTCGGGCGTGCGCTCCATCCGACGCCGCGCGCCGACCGCCCGGCGCTCGTCCTGGCCCTGGTGGGGGCCGTGCGCGAGGCGGCGGCGGCGGCGGGTGTCGACGTCCGGGACACGGCCGGGGTCGGCGTCGGTGCGCCCGGGCCGACGGATCCCGAGGCCGGGGTGCTGCTGGAGCCCCCCAACCTGCCGGCCGACTGCCACGACCTGCCGCTGCGGGATCTGCTGCAGCCGGCGCTCGGGGTGCGCATCGAGGTCGAGAACGACGCGAACGTGGCCGCCTTGGGCGAGCACCGCTTCGGGGCGGGTCGCGGCGTGGCGGATATGGTATATATTACCGTCTCCACGGGTATCGGCGGCGGGCTGCTCACGGATGGCCGCCTCCTGCGCGGCGCTGGCCTCACCGCCGGCGAGATCGGGCATATGGTCGTGGCGCCGCACGGGCACGACGTCTGCGGCTGCGGCCGCACCGGGTGCTGGGAGGCTGTCTGCTCGGGGACCGCCATCGCGCGGCAGGGGCGGGAGGCTGCGGGCGGCGGGGGTGCGCCCGGCCTCTTGCAGCGGGCCGGCGGGGATCCGGCCCGCATCACGCCCGCGGACGTGATCTCCGCGGCCGCGGCGGGCGAGCCGGCCGCGGCCGCGATCGTGCAGCGCGTCGTGGCGTACAACGGCATCGGCCTGATGAACCTGCTGCACCTGCTGAGCCCGGGTATGATCGTCATCGGCGGCGGGCTGACGCACGCCTGGGATGCGTTGGTCGCGCCGGCCGCCGCCTGGGCGCAAGCCCACGCCATGAGGCGTCCCGCCGCGGCTTGCCGCATCGTGCGGGCCGAACTTGGCGACCTGGTGGGCGGGATGGGGGCGGCCGCGCTACTGCTTCGCGGACCCCAGGTCTGATCCGGGCCCCGGGGCCGCCCGGGGCGGCGGGGCCCCCGGGTGTCCTCAGGGGGGAATCTTGCGCTGCGCCTGTGGCAGAACCTCGACTGGATCCTGCTCGGGCTGACGGTGCTCGCCGGGGCGATGGGCCTCGCGGCGATCGCCGGCGTCAGCGGCACCGGTCTGCACGACCCCGCCGTGCTGAGCGCCGTCAAGCACCAGCTTGAGGGCACCGTGGTCGGCGTGGGTGCGCTGGTCGTGCTGGCCGCCGTGGACTACCACGCCTGGGCGCGCTGGGCCAAGCCCCTGTACGGGTTCCTGATCGTCGTGCTCGTCGCCACGTGGCGCCTCGGCCACCATGCGCTCGGCGCTGCGCGGTGGATCCGCATCGGCCACGTGGAGATCCAGCCGTCCGAGTTCTGCAAGCTCCTGCTCATCCTCTGGCTCGCGACTCTGCTGACGCCGCAGGTCGGGCGTCTGCGCCGCTGGCGGACGGCCCTGCTCGCCGGGGCCTACGCCGCCCTGCCGGCGCTCCTGGTGGCCCTCCAGCCGGATCTCGGCACGAGCCTGGTCTTCGCGGCGATCCTCATCGGGACGCTGTACGCGGGGGGCTTCCCCGGCGGGCGGCTCGCGATCGCCGTCCTCCTGGCGGTGGGGCTCGGGGTGGGCGCCGTGGTGGCACACCTGCGCTGGCACCTGCCCATCCCGATGCACGGGTACCAGTTGCAGCGCCTGCTGTCCTTCCTCAACCCCCAAGCCGTCTCCCAGAGCTACGGCTACCAGGTCATCCAATCGGAGGTGACCATCGGCTCCGGGCGCCTGTTCGGCACAGGACTGTTCAGCATGGGCGTCAACAACCAACTGCACTACCTGCCGGAGGCGAATTCGGACTTCATCTTCGCCTCCATCGGCAACACGGTGGGCTTCATCGGCGCATGCGCCGTGCTGCTGGTCCTCGGCCTGATCGTCTGGCGGACCCTGCGCTGCATGGCCGCGGCGCGCGACGGCTTGGGGGCGCTGCTGGTCGGGGGCATCGCGGCCATGCTGGGGGCGCAGACCCTGCTCAACGCGGGCGTGGCGCTGGGGCTCCTGCCGCTGACCGGCGTGCCGCTGCCGTTCTTCAGTTCGGGGGGCAGCGCGGCGCTGGCCAACTTCGCCGCGATCGGCGTGGTGCAGAGCGTGTACATGCGCCGGAAGAAGATTCAGTTTTGAGGCGAGGGGCGGGAGTGGGCGGCGTCGGTGCCGAAACGCGCGATCAGGGCCACAATCTCCTCGCGGATCGCGTCCGCCCGCTCCTCGGCCTCCTGCGCGAAGCGGGGGTTCGTCGCGGCCCGTGTCTCTATGCTGCCGAGGATGTTGCGCTCGACCCCGCGCAGGAACTCGGCCACGCGAGCGGGGGACTGCGGCCCGTACCGGCCGTCTGCGACGCGCTGCATGAACGTGGCGATGCTCGTGCCCGGTTCCTCCATCATCACTTCGAGATATGCGGCCTGCAGGTCCTCTGTCTCCATCGGTCAGCCTCCCGGCGCGGCGCGGATCGATCCTCCCGCGGCGTATCCGTATTCTAGCGCCGACCCACCCAGGGCGCACCGCGCGGGCGCCGGCTTTTGACGCCCGGCGGGCGCGCCGCCTAGAATCTTCGAGGTCGAGGCGGCCCGTCCGCCCCGACCGGAGGGACGCTCCCCGGCAGGAGGAATCGCGGCCGTGCTGGAGGACCTGCGCAGACCCCTGCGCTTCGACGCCGCCAAGATCGAAGCGGCGGTGCGGATGATCCTGGAGGCGATCGGCGAGGAGCCGGATCGGGACGGGCTGCGCGAGACGCCGGCCCGGGTGGCGCGTGCCTATGCCGAACTGTGTTGGGGCGTAGGCCGCTCGCCCACCGAGGAACTGGACAAGTTCTTCGAGAGCGAGACCGACGAAATGGTCGTGGTGCGCGACATCCCGTTCTACTCCCTGTGCGAGCACCACCTCCTGCCCTTCCACGGTCGTGCCCACGTGGCCTACATCCCCAGCGAGGGGCGCATCACGGGTCTTTCGAAGCTGGCCCGGGCGGTGGAGATCGCCTCGCGGCGGCCCCAGGTGCAGGAGCGGCTGACGGCGGAGGTGGCGGACGGCATCATGGCGGCGATGCGGCCCCAGGGGGTGCTCGTCTGCGTCGAGGCGGAGCACCTCTGCATGACGATGCGCGGCGTGCGCAAGCCGGGCACCGTCGCGGTCACCTCCGCGGTGCGGGGCGCGTTCCTGGAGGACCCCGCCACGCGGGCAGAGGCCTTCGCCCTCATCGGCCGGGGCGAGAGGCCATAGAAGCGCAGGGGCGTGGACCGCACGGTCCGGCCGGGGCGCCGGCGGCCCGGACGCTCCCCATCACCGGCCCCGCGGACGTCGCCCGCCGCATCGAGGCCGTGGGGGCGGTGGCGCCCGACCCGGCCGCCTTCCGCCGCGCCGCCGCCCGGGCCTGGGCCGAATGGCCGGAGGCGCTCGCCGGCGAGACGGTCGACCGCCTTCGGGCGGCGGGCGGGGTCGCCGTGGGCCGGGACCGCACCCTGCTGGCCGGGGACCTGGGGGCCTTGGCCACGGCCCTTCGCGACGCGCACCCCGTCCTGTCCGCCTGGCTCCGTTCCGCCGAGCCCTATCCCGCCGTGCCCGGCGCGCCGCCCCCGGTGCGCTGCGGCCCGCACGCCCTGGCCTTCGGGGTCAAGACCTACGTGGTGGCGATCCTCAACCGCACCCCGGACTCGTTCAGCGAAGCGCGCCCGGATCTGCCCACGGTCGAGGAACTCGTCGCCCGCGCATGGGAGGCGTACCGCGCCGGCGCGGACATCGTGGACATCGGCGCGGAATCGAGCGCGGAACGCGACCACGGCGGGCTCCCCGTCGAGCGGGAGTCCGAGCGACTGCTCCCGGTTCTGGAGGCGCTGGGGGATCTACCCGCCGTCGTCTCGGTCGACACCCGGCGGGGCGAGGTCGCCCGGCGGGCGCTGCGGGTGCTGCCGGTCATCGTCAATGACGTGGACGCCGCCGTCGATCTCGAACTGGCCGTCGCGGCCTCCGAGGCCGGCGTGCCGGTCGTGCTGATGCACGCCGGCGGGATCCCCTCCGACCGGGACGTGATGGGGGTCGTCGCGGCGAGGCTGCAGACCGCCCTGGTCCGCACGGCCGGGTGCGGGGTGCCGCAGGGGCAGGTCCTCCTGGATGCCGGATTCGGCTTCGGCACCACCATCGACCAGGACATGGAGGCGACGCGCCGCCTCGGGCAGCTCCGCGCGTTGGGGCGGCCGCTGCTGCACGCGCCATCCCGCAAACGCGCGATCGGGCGCGTGCTGGCCTTTCCGGAGACCATCCCCGAACGCCTGCCCGGCACGGCGGCGGTCGTCGCCGCCGGGATCGCGGCCGGGGCGGATCTGGTGCGAGTGCACGACGTCGCCGCGATGGCCCGGGTGGCGCGCATGAGCGATGCGATCTGGCGGGGCGGCGGCTGGCGGCACGTGACCGCGCCCTGAGCGGCGTTGTGCCCGTCCTCCGGCGCGCGGCCGCCTCCCGGCCGGCGCCGGCCGGCGACCGGCGGCCAAACAATTTACGGCTGTCGCCGCGGATGTGGCGCGCGGCCTCGGCCGGAGGGCCCCGCGGCAGCCCCCGCCCGCCAAGGCCGCTTCGGGCCTGACGCGCGGCCCCTCGGTCGTGGCCGCGATCCCGGGTGCCGGGACCTTCCCGCGGTATCCGCCCAGGTTGGTGCGGGGTCGAAGGTTTGCCGCACGGCTGAACGCATGGCACGCCCCGGCTCCCGGATCGCCGCCCGTTCCGGCGGAGTCGGGCCCGCCCGGGGCAGGGGTCCCCGGATTCTGGCGCCACAGCGGGCCGACCGGTGGCAGGCCCGCCGGGCGCGGGCCCGCCCGTCATCCCGCACCCCCGCCATGCTGCGGCGGCCGCCGCGCCCATAGTCATGGGGCGTGGCACGACTTAGGCGCCTCCTCGCGGCACTCTGCCTCTGCGCCCTGCTTCTCGGCGGCGGCTGGGCCGCGACGCGGCGGCACCCGTCCTTCTCGCGGCCCGGCCGGGCGTCGCCCCCCGCCGCCCCGGCCGCGTTGCCCACCGGGCTCGGTCCCCTCCGCCTGCCCCTCCCGCACGTCGCGCTTCAGACCGGTTTCGGTTGGACCGAGCGCGCCGGGCGCCCGGTCTTCCAGCCCTACATCGTCCTCACCGCCCCGGCCGCGGCGGGGCTGCTGGCCGTCGCGGCCGGGGCGGTCGCCGCGGTGCGCGACGATCCCGACACCTACGGACTCTATGTCGAGGTGGCACACGCACGGGGATGGTCCAGCATCTACGGCGAATGCGTCCGGGTGCTCGTCGCCCCCGGCCGCGCCGTCCTGGCGGGGGAGGCGCTCTGCACCGTGGGGGGGCCGGGGGGAGCGGCCTTCGGCCTGCTCTTCAGGGGCCATCCCGTGGATCCCCTGCCGTACCTGGGAGTGGCGGGATGAACCTGGCGCGGATCGGCGGCACCCGCATCGCCGTGCATCCGGGAATGCTCGCCCTGGTGGCGGCGGCGCTCTGGGCCGGGATGGCCGGAGAGGTCGCCGTGTTCTTCGCCGTGCTCGCCGGCCACGAACTGGCCCATGTGCTGGCGGCCGCCGCCTTCGACCTGAGGATCGCGGAGGTGGAACTGCTGCCCTTCGGCGGGGTGGCGCGGATCGAGGGCCTGGAACTGGCCGACCCGGGCGTGGAGGCGTCGGTGGCGGTGGCGGGTCCCCTGCACAACCTGCTCTGTGTGGCCGCCGCCTTCGTCCTGCGGCAGGCGGGCTGGCTGAACCCCCACCGCGGAGAGTTCTTCCTGGCCGCCAACGCCGCCCTGGCCCTCGGCAACCTCCTGCCCGCCCTGCCCCTGGACGGCGGCCGGGTGGTGCGGGCGGCCCTGGCGGTCCGCAGCGGCGCGGGTCCGGCCACCGCCTGGGTGGCGCGCGCCGGCTACTGGGTCGCCGGCGGACTCGCGGCGCTCGGCGCGCTCCTCCTGCTGCGGGGCGTCCTCGCCCCGGGCCTCTTCGTCTTCGCCTTTTTCACGTTCAGCCGGGCCAGGCCGGAGGGGGAGGCGGCATGGATGCGTCCGTGGAGAGAGTTCTCGAGGCGCACGGCGGGGATCGCCCAGTACGGCGCCCTGCCCGTCCAGCCCCTGGCCGTCGATGCCGAGGCGCCGTTGCGGGACGTGGTGGCGCGATTCCTGCCGCGCCGCTACCACCTGGTGTGGTTGATCGACCGCGGCGGAAACGCCCGCGGACCCTGGGACGAGGCGGCGGTCTGGGCTGCGCTCCGCCGCGCCGGCGCCGGCGCCCGCGCCGCAGACTTGGGCCACCCTCGCGATCCCGCCAGGCTATAATGGCTGTACACCCGCTGCCCCAACGCCGTGGGCGGCGGCGGACGGTGGCCCGCCATCATGGTCCAGATGGAGCGCAGCATTGGCAGACGCGGAACGGACGCGATCACGGCGGCGCCGTCGCGCCGCCGACCCGGGCCCGGCGCCGGAGTCCGCGGTTCCCAGCGACCCCGTGCCTGTGGGGGCGTCCGCCGAGCCCAAGCCTGAGCGGCCACCCCGGGAGATTTTGATCAGTTTCGAGGACGACGAGCCCAAGGTCGCGATCTTCGAAGGCGGGGTGCTGGCCGAGGTCGACTTCGACCGGCCCCAGGGCCGGCGGATCGTCGGCAACGTGTACAAGGGCCGCGTCCAGAACGTCCTGCCCGGCATGCAGGCAGCGTTCATCGATGTCGGCTTGGAGCGGAACGCCTTTCTGTTCGTGGACGACGCGCATCCGGGCGGGGGCCTGGACGCCTCCTTCGATCTCGGCCTGGATCATCCGCCCGCGCGCACCGGCGGGGCCTCCATCTCCGATCTGGTCAAGCCGGGCCAGGAACTCCTGGTGCAGATCGGCAAGGAGCCGATCGGCAGCAAGGGGGCCCGCGTCACGCGCGCCCTGACCCTGCCGGGACGGTACCTGGTACTCATGCCGGGCGTGGACTACGTCGGGGTCAGCCGCCGCATCCAGGCCGAGACGGAGCGCGAACGCCTCCGCGCCATCGGGCAGCGCATCCGCCAACCCGGCGTCGGCCTGATTGTACGCACGGCGGCGGACGGCGCATCGGAAGCGGACCTGGTGGCCGATTGGGACCTGCTGCGCGCCACGTGGAAGCAGATTGGCGAGCGCGCGCGGCAGGCGCGGTCCCCGGCCCTCATCTATCGGGATTTGGACATCGTCCAGCGGGTGGTGCGCGACCAACTCAGCGGGGAGATCGAGGCGGTCGTGGTCGACCGCGCGGACGAACTCGATCGCCTGTCGGCCATGCTCGCGGCCTTCGCCCCGGCCTATGTCTCGCGCCTCCGGCTGGCTAAGCCCGGGGAGATCCGCCAGGGGCTATTCGCCGCGCGCGGCGTCGACGAGGAGGTGGAGCGCGCCCTCGGCCGGAGGGTCGCCCTCTCCAGCGGCGCCTACCTGATCATCGACCAGACCGAGGCGCTGACGGCGATCGACGTGAACACCGGCCGCTATGTCGGGGACCCCGCGTCCGGCCTGGAGGACACCTTCGTCAGCGCCAACCTCGAGGCGGCGGCCGAGATCGCGCGCCAGATCCGCCTGCGCGACGTCGGCGGGATCATCATCGTCGACTTCATCGACATGGAGGTGCCCGAGCACCGCCGGCGGGTCCTGGCGGCCCTGGAAGCCGCCTGCGCACCCGACCACAGTAAGCCCCAGGTGCTGGGCATCACTCAGCTCGGCTTGGTGGAGATGACCCGGAAGAAAGCCCGGCAGAGCCTGCGCGACCTGCTGACCAAGCCGTGCCCGAATTGCGAGGGCCGGGGCAGGATGTTCTCCGAGGAGACCATCAGCCGCCGCGCGCGGCGCCAGATCCGTGCCGCGCTGCAGACGTCCAAGGCCGACGCGATCCTCGTGGAGGTGCATCCGGCGATCGCGGCGATCCTCATCGGCCAGGGTGGCGAGGGGCTGCGGACGCTGGAGCAGTCCCTCGGCCGGGCGGTGTTCATCCGCGGCGCGGCGGACTGCCACCTGGAGACCCTGCGCGTCCGGGCCCTCGGCAACCGGCGGGATGTCGAGGCGCAGGCGCGGCCGGTCCACGAGGGCCAGGTCCTCGAACTGCAGGTCGAAGAGCCCCACGTGACCAGCCGGGGCGACGGCATCGCCCGGGTGGAGGGCTACGTGGTGGACATCGAAGACGGGGCGGCCCATGTCGGCCAGCGGGTGCGGGTCCAAATCACCAAGACGTTCCGCACCTACGCCAAGGCGAAGATCGTCTGAGGCCGGGCCCCGCGCCGGCCCCGGACGATCCCGGGCGGCGCCCGCCTTGCGGGCGCATCACCCGGCTGGCCGTACCGCGCCCACGGGGGCGGGAAGGTGTTCACGATCCGTCGGCGAAGGGGCCCGTACGCGTGACACCAGACGGGTATGCGCGCCAACCGCGGCTGCGGTCCGGACGGCACGCCCCCGTCGGCCCCGCCAGCTTCGCCGTTGACCTGGCCCCGCTGAAGGCGTATCATCTGTATTTGCCCGTTCTGTCAGGCCTCACGATTGTGGTGTGCTGCGGAGGTGCATTTCGCCGCGGGCGTTCCACTCACCTCCCCGAGTCGTGCCGGCCCGACCATGTCGCCCCCGTAGGAAGGGACAGTGTTCCCCGCTACGCTCCTTTGTTATTGATGATGTTCCTGAAAATGGCAGCGTCGTCCATCGCTGCCGAGGGGTGATGGCGTTTGGCGATGACGGCTTCCGTGGCGAGGCGGCAGCGCCGCAGCTTCGCGCGCATCCAGGAGGTCCTGGACATTCCGGACCTGATCGAGGTCCAGCAGAAGTCCTACCAATGGTTCCTCCGCGAAGGCCTCGACGAACTCTTCGCGGACATCAACCCCATTAAAGATTTCACCGGCAATCTGGTGCTCGAGTTCATCGACCACGCCTTGGGCGAGCCGAAGTACTCGGTCCTGGACTGCAAGGAGCGGGACGTCACCTACGCCGCACCGCTACGCGTGCGCGTCCGCCTCATCAACCAGGAGACGGGAGAGGTGAAGGAACAAGAGGTCTACATGGGCGACTTCCCGCTCATGACGGACCAGGGCACCTTCATCATCAACGGCGCCGAGCGGGTCGTCGTCAGCCAGTTGGTACGCTCCCCCGGCGTCTACTTCACGCGCTCCTTCGACGCGAGCGGCACGCACATCTTCAGCGCCACGGTCATCCCCAACCGCGGGGCGTGGTTGGAACTGGAGACGGACGGCGCCGGCGTCATCTACGTCCGCATCGACCGTACGCGGAAGATTCCGGTGACGGTCCTGCTGCGGGCCCTCGGGCTGACGCAGGACGCGCAGATCCTGGCCGCGCTCGGCGAAACCGAGAACGTCCGCGCCACGTTGGACAAGGACCCCACCGAAAACGCGCAGCAGGCGCTGATCGAGATCTACAAACGGCTCCGCCCGGGGGAGCCCTCCACCGAGGACGGAGCCCGGCAGCACCTGGAGAACCTCTTCTTCGACCCCAAGCGCTACGATCTGGCGACGGTCGGCCGGTACAAGCTCAACAAGAAGTTGCACCTGCGGCACCGGCTCATCGGCTGCGCCCCGGTGGAGGACGTGCTCGCCCCTGAGGGCGGGGAGGTCCTGGCGTCCGCTGGCGAGCGTTTGGACCGCAACACCGCGGATCGCATCGCCCGCGCGGGCCTGGTGGAGATCATGGTCCGCACCCCGGAGGGCAGCACGGTGCTGGCGCGCGGCAACGGCCAGCCGCCGGTGGACCGCCGGACCCTGACGCGCGAGGACATCGTCGGCACCGTCAACTATATGGTGACCCTCTTCAAGGGGATCGGCATCACCGACGACATCGACCATCTGGGCAATCGGCGGCTGCGCAGCGTCGGCGAACTCCTGCAGAACCAGTTCCGCATCGGCCTCTCGCGGATGGAGCGCGTCGTCCGGGAGCGCATGACGATCCAGGACGTCGACGCCATCACGCCGCAGGCGCTGATCAACATCCGGCCCGTGTCGGCCGCGGTGAAGGAGTTCTTCGGCAGTAGCCAGCTCAGCCAGTTCATGGATCAGACCAATCCGCTCGCCGAACTGACGCACAAGCGGCGCCTGTCCGCCCTGGGCCCCGGGGGGCTCTCCCGGGATCGGGCCGGTTTCGACGTCCGCGACGTGCACTACAGCCATTATGGCCGGATGTGTCCCATCGAGACCCCGGAGGGGCCCAACATCGGGCTGATCGGCGCCATGTCGAGCTTCGCCCGCATCAACGAGTATGGCTTCATCGAAACTCCGTATCGCCCGGTGGAGCGCGGCGTGGTCACCAGCGACATCGTCTACCTCACCGCCGACGAGGAAGAGGAGGCGGTCATCGCCCAGGCCAACGCCCCCATCGACTCGGCCGGCGCCTTCCAGGAGGCCCAGGTGCTCTGCCGCTACAAGCACGAGTTCCGCCTCGCCCCCGTCGACGAGGTCGACTACATGGACGTGTCGCCCAAGCAGGTCGTGTCGGTGGCGACGGCGCTCATCCCCTTCTTGGAGAACGACGACGCCAGCCGCGCCCTGATGGGCGCCAACATGCAGCGCCAGGCGGTGCCCCTGCTGCAGAGCGAGGCGCCGCTGGTGGGTACGGGTATCGAGTTCAAGACCGCGGTCGACTCGGGCGTCGTGGCCGTCGCGCGCCGGGCAGGCGTCGTGGAGCGGGTGGACGCCAAGGAGATCACCGTGCGCGCGGGCAGCGGCGAACTGGACGTCTATCCATTGATGAAGTATACGCGCAGCAACCAGGGCACGTGCTTCAACCAGCGCCCCATCGTCGTGCGCGGTCAGGATGTGCGGATCGGCGAGGTCCTGGCCGACGGGCCGTGCACCGACCTGGGCGAGATGGCGCTCGGCAAGAACGTACTCGTCGCCTTCATGCCGTGGGAAGGGTACAACTACGAGGACGCCATCCTCATCAACGAGAGGATGCTCAAGGAAGACATCTTCACGTCCATCCACATCGAGGAGCACGAGTGCGAGGCCCGGGACACCAAGCTCGGGCCCGAGGAGATCACGCGCGACATCCCCAACATCGGCGACGACGCCCTGAAGGATCTGGACGAGCGCGGTATCGTGCGCATCGGGGCGGAGGTGCACCACGGGGACATCCTGGTGGGGAAGGTCACCCCCAAGGGGGAGACCGAACTCACCGCGGAGGAGCGCCTGCTGCGCGCGATCTTCGGCGAGAAGGCGCGCGAGGTCCGTGACACCTGCCTCCGCGTGCCCAACGGCGAGTCCGGCATCGTCGTCGACGTCAAGGTTTTCCGCCGCGACGCCGGCGACGAACTGTCCCCGGGCGTCAACGAACTGATCCGTGTCTATATCGCCCAGAAGCGCAAGATCTCCGAGGGCGACAAGATGGCGGGACGCCACGGCAACAAGGGCGTCGTCGCCAAGATCGTGCCCGAGGAGGACATGCCGTTCCTGCCGGACGGGCGTCCGGTGGATCTGGTCCTCAACCCGCTCGGCGTGCCTTCGCGCATGAACATCGGGCAGATCATGGAGACGCACCTCGGGTTCGCCGCGCGGGCCATGGGCTATCATGTCGCCTCGCCCGTCTTCGACGGGGCACGTGAGGAGGACATCCGCGCCGCCCTGCGCGAGGCGGGGCTCCCGGAGGACGGCAAGTCGCCGCTCTTGGACGGCCGCACGGGGGAGCCGTTCGACCAGGAGGTCACGGTCGGCTACGCGTACATGCTCAAGCTCCTCCATCTGGTGGACGACAAGATCCACGCGCGTTCCACCGGTCCGTACTCGCTCGTCACGCAGCAGCCGCTGGGCGGCAAGGCCCAGTTCGGCGGGCAGCGCTTCGGCGAGATGGAGGTCTGGGCCCTGGAGGCGTATGGCGCCGCCTACACCCTCCAGGAACTCCTGACGGTGAAGTCGGACGACGTGGTCGGTCGCGTGAAGACCTACGAGGCCATCATCAAGGGCGAGAACGTGCCGGAACCCGGCGTGCCGGAGTCGTTCAAGGTACTCATCAAGGAAATGCAGTCGCTCGGTCTGGATGTGAAGATCCTCTCCGAGGACGCCAAGGAGATCGAGATCCGGGAATCCGACGACGACGTGGCGGAGGCCGCCCGCGACCTGGAACTGGACGTGAGCGTCGGGGCGCCGGCGCGCCCGGCCGGGCCGGAGGCGGTTGCCGCCGAGGCGGATGGCGACGGAGACGCGGGGGCGGAACTGGAGCCGTCCGCAGACGCGGCGGGCGAGGGCGACGAGGATTGGCCCGAGGCGGAACTGGCGGCCGAAGCCATCGGCCTGAACGAGGAGGAGAAGGACGAGGAGGACGACGCGGACGCGGACGCGGACGAATAGGCGCCGCGGGTGTGGCCGGGGCCACGCCCGCGGGCGCGGGCCCCTCCGGCGGCACGCTGGCGCGCAGCGAAGGATGTCGCGTCGCCGCCACAGGGGGCCGGGGGTAGAGCGGCACCACTCGGGTCCGGCGGAAGGGCGGCTGACCTGCGGTGAAGACCATCGAGAGCTTCGGCCGGGACACGACCGACGGTGCGGAGGGCCTGGTCGCCGACGTCAACAATTTTGACTCCATCCAGATCGGTCTGGCCTCGCCGGAGCAGATCCGGGAATGGAGCAAGGGCGAGGTCAAGAAGCCGGAGACGATCAACTACCGCACGCTCAAGCCCGAGCGCGAGGGGCTGTTCTGCGAGAAGATCTTCGGCCCGACCAGGGACTGGGAGTGCCACTGCGGCAAGTATAAGCGCGTGCGCTACAAGGGGATCATCTGCGACCGCTGCGGCGTGGAGGTCACCCGCCAGAAGGTGCGGCGTGAGCGTATGGGCCATATCGAGTTGGCCGCGCCCGTCTCCCACATCTGGTACTTCAAGGGTATCCCGAGCCGCATGGGCCTGCTCCTGGACATGTCGCCCCGCTCGCTGGAGCGCGTGCTCTACTTCGCCGCGTATGTGGTGATCACGCCCGGCGAGACGCCGCTGATGGAGAAGCAGCTCCTTTCGGAGAACGAGTATCGCGAGCACCGGGAGAAGTACGGTAGCGCGTTCGTCGCCGGCATGGGCGCGGAGGCGGTCAAGGTGCTGCTGGAGCGGATGAACCTCGAGGAGTTGAACGAGGACCTGCGGGGCGAGATCCGCCATTCCTCGGGTCAGCGCCGCATCCGCGCGGTGCGCCGCCTGGAGGTCGTGGAGGCCTTCCGCAAATCCGGCAACCGCCCGGAGTGGATGATCCTGGACGTGGTGCCGGTCATCCCGCCGGAACTCCGGCCCATGGTGCAGTTGGACGGGGGCCGCTTCGCCACCAGCGACCTCAACGACCTCTACCGCCGGGTCATCAACCGCAACAACCGCCTCAAGCGCCTGCTCGACCTCGGGGCGCCCGACATCATCGTGCGCAACGAGAAGCGCATGCTGCAGGAGGCCGTGGACGCCCTGATCGACAACGGCCGCCGCGGCCGCCCCGTGGCCGGACCCGGCAACCGGCCGCTGAAGTCGCTCTCCGACATGCTCAAGGGCAAGCAGGGCCGGTTCCGGCAGAACCTCCTCGGCAAGCGCGTCGACTATTCCGGGCGCTCGGTCATCGTGGTCGGGCCGGAACTCCGCATGCACCAGTGCGGCCTGCCCAAGGAGATGGCCCTGGAACTCTTCAAGCCGTTCGTGATGAAGAAGCTCGTCGAGGGCAACATGGCCCACAACATCAAGAGCGCGCGCCGCATGGTGGAGCGGGTGCGCGACGAGGTCTGGGACGTGCTCGAGGAGGTCATCGCGGAGCACCCCGTCCTCCTCAACCGCGCCCCGACCCTGCACCGGCTCGGCATCCAAGCCTTCGAGCCGATCCTGGTGAAGGGCCGTGCCATCCAGGTGCACCCGCTGGTCTGCACGGCCTACAACGCCGACTTCGACGGGGACCAGATGGCCGTGCACGTGCCGCTCTCGGCGGAGGCGCAGGCGGAGGCGCGGATCCTGATGCTCAGCAGCAACAACATCCTCAACCCCAAGGACGGCGCGCCGGTCGTCACGCCCACGCGCGACATGATCCTGGGCTGCTACTATCTCACTCTGCAGCGCGACGGCGACCGGGGCGAGGGCCATGTCTTCGCCGGCCCGGACGAAGCGATCATGGCGTACGAGACCGGCCGGGTGTCCCTGCAGGCCAAGGTGCAGGTCAGGATCGGCGACCGGCGCGTCGAGACCACGGTCGGGCGGGTCATCTTGAACGAGCGCCTGCCCGAGGAACTGCGCTTCGTCAACCGCGTGGTCGACAAGAAGGGCCTCGGCCAGATCGTGGCGGACTGCTACCGGCTCCTCGGGAGCGCCGAGACGGCCCGCATCCTGGACTCGATCAAGGAAATGGGCTTCCGGTTCGCCACGCGGGCGGGCATCACCATCTCGCTCTCCGACCTCGACACGCCGATCCACAAGCGGGAACTGATGACCGAAACCGACCGGCGGGCCGCCCTCATCGTCGAGCAGTACCGGCGAGGCCTCCTCACCATGGAGGAGCGGTACACCGCCATCGTCGAACTCTGGCAACAGACGACCCAGGAGATGGAGCGGCGGGTCAAGACCTCGTTCGACCCGTTCAATCCGGTGTATATGATCGTTCAGTCGGGTGCCCGCGGCCAGTTCGGACAGATCTCGCAACTGATCGGTATGCGCGGCCTCATGAGCGACCCCTCCGGCCGCACCATCGAGGTGCCGGTGAAGGCGAGCTTCCGCGAGGGACTCTCGGTACTGGAGTTCTTCACGTCCACGCACGGCACGCGCAAGGGATTGGCCGACACGGCCCTGCGCACGGCGGACTCCGGCTACCTGACGCGCCGGCTGGTCGACGTCAGCCAGGACGTCATCGTCCGGGAGGAGGACTGCGGCGCCCCCAGCGGCGTCGTCGTCTCCACGATCCGCGACGGCGGGCAGATCATCGAGCCCCTGGAGGAGCGCGTGGTGGGGCGTGTCCTGGCGCGGGACGCCGTCCACCCCGCGACCGGCGAGGTGCTGGCGGCCGCGGACGCGCTGTTGGATGAGACCGAGGCCAAGGCCATCGTGGCCGCCGGGATCGAGGAGGTGGAAATCCGGTCGATCTTCACCTGCCGCAGCCGCTATGGGGTCTGCGCCAGGTGCTACGGGCGGAACCTGGCGACCGGGCAGCTCGTGGACGTCGGCGAGGCGGTGGGCATCATCGCCGCGCAATCGATCGGCGAGCCCGGCACGCAGCTCACCATGCGCACGTTCCACACCGGTGGCGTCGCCGGCGATGACATCACCCTCGGCCTGCCGCGCGTCGAGGAGCTGTTCGAGGCGCGCAAGCCTAAGGGCCAGGCCACGATCACCGAGATCGAGGGCAAGGTGGAGTTTGTCGAGAACCGCGGCCGGCGCGAGGTGAAGGTCACGGGGGAGGGGGAGCCGCAGTCCTACCCCATCCCCTTCGGCGCCCGGCTCCGGGTCAAGGACGGCGACCACGTCCTGCCCGGCGACGAGTTGACCGAGGGCGCGATCAACCCGCACGACATCCTGAAGGTCAAGGGACTGCGCGGGGTGCAGCGCTACCTGCTGCAGGAGGTGCAGCGCGTCTACCGCGGCCAGGCCGTGGACATCAACGACAAGCACGTCGAGGTCATCATCCGCCAGATGCTGCGGAAGGTGAAGGTGGACGAACCGGGCGACACCGAAGTCCTTCCCGGCGGTCAGGTCGACGTCTACGACCTCGAGGACCAGAACGCGGCGGTGGTGGCCGCGGGAGGCCGGGCGGCGGTCGGTAAGCCGATGCTGCTAGGGATCACCAAGGCCTCCTTGGCGACGGACTCCTTCCTGTCGGCGGCCTCCTTCCAGGAGACGACCCGCGTGCTGACGGAGGCGTCGATCAAGGGGAAGCGCGATCCCCTGCTGGGCCTCAAGGAGAACGTGATCATCGGCAAGCTCATCCCGGCCGGCACCGGCATGAGCCGCTACCGCAACATCCGCGTCTGGGCCGAGGGGGACGAGGACGACACGCTCGACGGTGATGCCGACATGCTCGACGGCTACGTGCAGGACGGGGCCGAGGCGAGCAGGGGCGGCGAGGGTGCGGAGGACGAGTCCGAGGCGGAGGGGGCGGCCGAGCCGGCGGTGCAGGGCCAGGCGGACTGAAGCCGTGGCGGCCCCGGCGCCCGACGGGGGAAACCGCCCGGTGCCGGGGGCGCCCTCCCGCCCGCCCGCGGGCCCCGGCGGGCGGGGGGGGC